>Ga0210407_10000066_pt1 | contig 138184 bp, 122 predicted proteins | sample IncBWC27MmetaG_FD_150860 | JGI IMG/M metagenome (GOLD analysis project Ga0210407, IMG submission 150860) | Forest soil microbial communities from Barre Woods Harvard Forest LTER site, Petersham, Massachusetts, United States - Inc-BW-C-27-M | ecosystem: Environmental > Terrestrial > Soil >...
CGCGCCGGATTCGAGAGGCAGTCCCAACTACCGAAGTGGTTGTCCTCACCATGCACGAGTCCGACCAGATGGTGCGCCGGGTCCTCGATGCGGGAGCCCGTGGCTACGTTTTAAAATCCGATCTTGCAACGCACCTCGTAAACGCGGTAAAAAACGTTTCTGTGGGTAAGATGTTTCTGACCCCCAGAGTATCTGACATCGTAGTGAGGGGATTCCTCACGACCGGGAAGGAATCGGACCCAACAGGGCATTCGCAAGCCCGGCCAACCCCCCGCGAGGTGGAAATAATTCAACTTCTGGCGGAGGGGAAAGCGAATAAGGAGATTGCTGCCAAGTTGGGAATTACCGTCAGGACGGTCGAGACGCACCGGGCGAAAATCATGCTCAAGCTTGACCTGCATTCTCTCGCCGAGCTCATTCACTATGCTATCCGCAACAAGATCTTCACGTCGCCAAGCGCCACAGAATAATCTCCTAACCAGAGGTGAGCAGAAGTTTCAGTCCCCCTCAATTCCACACCAGCAATCGGGCCCAAGCCCGGCTATGAAGAGTTCCCATGTGAGGTGGGGGTGTTGCCTGCCGATGGCCGGCCCCGATAGGGCTTGAACTAACTCGGCAATATGGTTTCCTGGCCGGCGACAACTTTCCAGCCGCCAACGTTATTGTTCAAGTAGACGTGGATCACGCGATACTGGCGCGAGAAATTGCGGCCGTTTTGTACTCCGCGCGTGCTCCATGTGCAGGTGACCACTGCCGTGGGGCCGTAGATGCGAACGTGAATGTCGGAAGCGATAAAGCTGGAGTATTTGGTATTGGAATTCTGGATCGCGGCGACCAGCGCATTGCGGTCTCGGAGTTCTCCGGTCGGAGCCGTCCCGACGAAATCGTCGTTGTAGACGCGCTGAAAGAAGCTGGAATTGTTCAGGGCCATTGCGTGTGCCGTCTCTTTCTCCAGGGCCACGAGTTCTTCCGCTTCTACTTCCATTTCTGCTGTGATCGCCCTGTCTCTTCTTTGTGCCGGGGTGAGCTGTGCCAACAGCAAGGCCGGAGAAAAAAGCAACACCGCCAGCAGCCATCCCACGCGTGGATTCACCATGCCATCCCCCCTCGCCGCTACAGGTAAACCTGGCTATACCCCGTGCCGATTCCCTCTTGCGGTTCCACCTATTAGCTTGCGCCCTTCAGTCGACAATCAGGAGGTTCGGGAGGCGGGAGTTTGTCCACTCAGTTAAGGCGAGAGGAGTCGCGAAAATCATGCGCAATGGCCCATCTTTGAGAGCGGAATCTGCGACAATTTAAGGAAGTATATGGCGGACAAACACGAAATTGAACAGGCAGCGCGCATCCTTCGTGAGGGCGGTCTGGTGGTGTTCCCAACCGAGACGGTCTACGGGCTTGGGGCGAACGCGCTGGATGCAGGCGCTGTTCGCAAGATTTACGCCCTGAAGGGACGCCCGGCAACGAACCCGCTGATTGTGCACGTGGCCAGCATCGAGCAGGCAAAAGAACTCGCGGCAGAGTGGCTGCCGGAGGCGGAGAGATTGGCGCAACAATACTGGCCCGGCCCGTTGACGATTGTGGTGCCAAAGAAGGCGACGATGCCCGACGAGGTGACAGCTGGATTGCCAACTGTTGGGTTGCGCTTGCCGAGGCATCCAGTTGCGTTGGACTTGCTCCGCGCGGCGGGTGTGCCCATCGCGGCGCCGAGCGCGAACCGATTCACACAGCTTTCGCCCACGACGGCCGAGCATGTGCGCGAGGCGCTCGGCGCGGAAACGCCGTTTTTGCTGGACGGCGGCCCTTGCGAGGTTGGGCTTGAGTCCACGGTGATTGCAGTTACCCGGAAAGGGCTGGAGGTTTTGCGGCCGGGGATGGCCCATGTGAGCAACGCAGCGCCTGCGGCCGAGAACGTCGAGGAGGCGCATCGCTCTCCAGGCCAGCATCGCAAGCATTACAGCCCGAAGACGCGGATCGTGCTGGTGAGCCGCGGGCATCTGCCGCGGGAAGGCAAGGGCGCGTATCTCTGGCTGGACTACAACGCAGTGGCGGCGGGCAAACAGCGAATGCCGGAAAAACCGGAAGAGTACGCGGCGGAGCTTTACAGTATGCTTCACAAGCTGGACCGGCAGGGCTTCGACTGGATCGCCGTGGAGCTTCCGCCCGACCTTCCAGAGTGGGCGGCGATTCGAGACCGCCTGGTTCGCGCTGCCTACTGAGTTTGTTCTCTCCTGCCCGGGAGAGTTTCTTTTTCGAGGAAACACGCTACAATTCGCGGATTAAGACTGGAGGATTTATGAGTGGAATGTTTCGCGTTCGCATGGTGTTTTTGTTCGGGTTGATTGTTGCTGGCTCCCTTGCTGCGATTGGATTGCGAGACCGAATCCAGGCACAGAGCGTGCCGGCGACGGAGAAGCCATTCGTGGTGGAGTACTACTACAAGGCGAAATGGGGCCATGCGGACGAGTTCATCACGCTTTTCCGGAAGAATCATTATCCGGTATTGAAGAAAAATGTGGAGCTTGGCCGCATGCTTCGGGTTTCCGCGGTGATGCCCGTATATCACACGACGGAAGATGCACGCTGGGATTATCGCGTGACGATTGTTTACAAAAATGCGGCCGTGGCGCACGACAATTTCGATTCCACGACCCTGCTCAAACAGCTCTATCCAGACCAGGAAACGTACAAGAAGGAAGAGCAGCGGCGTTTCGAGATTCTCGACGCTCATTGGGATCTGCCGATCAAGGATGTGGACCTGGACGCGAAGTAAGAGCGGCCCGTCCGCCACGGCGGACGGGCCCCACAACGGCAAGCGTGACCCCGACCCGGTCTGGGCCGCTACAAATTGTCGGTGAAGAATTTAGTTACGCGTTCCCAGAGGATGCGCTGGGCCGGCGGGTCGCTGACTCCGTGGCCGCGGCCGGGAAAAGCCATTACCTCGACATACTTTCCGTCGCGAATCAGGTCGTCTAGGAGGGACAGCGTGTTGGAGTAGTGAACGTTGTCGTCGCCCGTGCCGTGCGCGATGAGCAGTTTTCCCTTGAGGTTGCCCGCGTTCTTGATCGGCGAAGAATCCTTATAGTTTTGTTCGTTCTTCGGAAGCAGGCCGAGATAGCGCTCGGTGTAAATCGTGTCGTAGAAGTGCCAGTCGGTGACCGGCCCGCCGGCAAAGCCCACTTTGTAGATATCCGCAGCTTCAAACATCGCGTGCAGGGTCATGTGCCCGCCGTAACTCCAGCCCCAGATGCCAAGGCGGCTGGGATCCACATAAGTTTGCTCGCGCAACCAAGCTGCGCCATCGCGCTGATCGGAGAGCTCCTGCGCGCCGAGATGCAGGTGCACGGGCTCTTCGAAGATGTGGCCGCGCCCGGCCGAGCCGCGATTATCGAGCGAGAAAATGATGTTGCCCTTTTGCGCCATCATCTGATGCCAGAGAAAAGTGGCGGAGCGCGACCAGGCATTCAAAACCACCTGGGCGTGCGGCCCGCCATAGGTGAAGGTGATCACCGGGTATTTCTTCGAGGGATCGAAATGGGGCGGCTTGATCATCGAGCAATTCAGCATTGCGCCGTCGCGCGACTTGATGGTGAAGAATTCGATTGGCGATAGATGATACTCGGCGAGTTCGGGCACCTGGTCTTCTTCGAGAGTCGCTAACTTTGGACCGTCGGCGGCGTAGATGTCGCGCCGCGGCGGAGTCATGGCGTTGGAATAGGTGTCCACGTAGGATGCGGCGGATGGAGAGAAGCGAATGCCATGGGTGCCGGCCTCTTTGGTGATGCGAGAGAAACCGGAGCCGTCAAGGGAGACGCGATAAAGTTGGCGTTCGATGGGAGATTTTTCCGTGGCGGTGAAGTAGACCAGGCCCTTCGCTTCGTCCACCGTGTCAACTTGCGTCACTTCCCAATCGCCTTTGGTGAGTTGAGCGAGTTGTTTGCCGCTGAGGTCGTAAAGAAATAGGTGGCGGTAGCCGGTGCGCTCGCTGGACCACAGAAAGCGCTTCGAATCTTTCAGGAAGCGCAGGTCGTCGCTCACGTTGATCCAATAGGGATCTTTCTCGGTGAGGATGGTAGTGGTTTTTCCGGACTGCGTGTCCGCCAGCAGCAAGTCGAGATTATTTTGCTCGCGATTGAGCCGCTGGATGGCGATGTGCTTTGAATCCGGCACCCAATTCACGCGGGGAAGGTAGATGTCAGTTTCCGAACCGGTATCCATCAGGCGAGGCGTGCCTCCGGCTGCGGAAACGACATAGACGCGCACGATGGGATTTGCGCCGCTGGGAACGGGATACCGCTGAAGCTCAGCTTCACCGGTGAACGACTCAAAATTCAGGAGCGAGAATTGCGAAACTTTTCGTTGGTCCATTTCGAGATAGGCGACGGACGAGGAATCGGGCGACCACCAGTAGGCGGTAGTGATGTCGAGTTCTTCGGGGTAGACCCAGTCGAGTTCGCCTTTTCGAATGTTTTCGTTGCCGCCTTGCGTCAGGGCGTGCTCCCTGCCATCGGCGGCGTTGACTGCCCAAAGATTGTGACCGCGAATGAAGCTGACGTACTTTCCGTCGGGAGAAATTTTGGGGTCGGCGAGATCTTGCGTGCCGGAGACAAGGACGCGGCCGGACTGGGATTTCAGGTCGTACCAGGCGAGCGAATTGGCGCCTTGAAAAAGAATCGCGTCGCCGGAAGGCGCCCACTGGTAAAGCGGCGGCGCGTGGCGGCCGAGGCCCGTGGCTTGAGTATTGGCGGCGACAGGATTGGTGAGCGCTGCGTCCCATTTATCGGCAGGGACAAGGACGGAGCGTTGGCCCGTGGCTGCATCGACGATCCAAAGTTCGCGACGCGCGTCTTTCCCGGTGCCAACGGTTTCGACGTAGCTGAGGCGTTTGCCGTCGGGCGTCCATGTGAGACCGGGGTTTAAGTGGCCAGAGAGCGAAGGGGCGCGGAAAATGCGGTCGACGGTGAGCTCGCCGGGGCTGGGGGCCGCGATTGGGGATTGTTGCGCATAGTTGGCGGGGCCCGCGGAGAGCGCAACGAATGCGGCGATGCTGGTGAAAATTAGACTTCGAACAGTCTGCTGGCGAATCATGCTTGCTCCTTGAGAGAGTGCAAAATTATTGCGCGGCACGAAAGATGAGAAACCAAAGGCGGGCCTTTGGGCCGATCTGAGAATCGGCCAGTACATGTTAGCCGGGGGGCCAGCGGAAATTGCGGCCACCGAGGAGGTGCAGGTGCAAATGGAAGACGGATTGGCCGGCGCCGCTACCGTTGTTAATCACGGTGCGGTAACCGGGTAGCAGGCGGAACTCGGTGGCCAGCTTGGCGGCAAGCAATTGTAACTTGCCGAGCAGCGCCTGGTCGCCGGGCTCGGCATCGTGCAACGCAGCGAAATGTTTCCTCGGGCAGATGAGAATGTGCGTGGGCGCCTGCGGATTGATGTCTTCAAAGGCGAACACGTCGTCATCTTCATAGACGAGCTTCGCGGGAATCTGTTTCGCGCCGATTTTACAGAACAGACAGTTTTGATCCATCTACTTCACTCCTGAGGGGACTTTTTCATCGAGGCGGATCACCATCGGTGTAAATCCTTCGGTGTTGCGGAGCTTTTCGCCGAAATCCTGGGCGGCCTGCTCACCGGAAATCCTGCCAACACGAACACGGTAAAACGCACCATCGGAAGAATCATACTGCTGAATGAAGATGGGGGAATAGCTGATGCCCAGGCGATCACGCAAGCGCTCGGCGTTGCCGCGATCGTGGAACGCGCCGACCTGCACGGTAAAGAAACCAGCGGTGACATCGACATTGCCGAGGACTTCGATGCGCACTGGAACGATGCCGGGGCCGATGGATTCGATTTCGCGGGCGGCGGCTTGGGAGAGGTCGATGATGCGGTTGTCCACGAACGGGCCGCGGTCGGTGATGCGCACGGTGGTGGTCTTGCCGTTGTTCAGATTCGTGACGCGCACCATGGTTTCAAACGGCAGCGTGCGATGGGCGGCGGTGAGTTTGTACATGTCGTAGACTTCACCGTTCGAAGCGCGTCGGCCGTGGAAAGGGTTGCCGTACCAGGAGGCGTTGCCCTCTTCGGTGTAGCCGACGGGCGCGGGGGCCGGGGGAGTCTTCGCGTGTTTCGGATGCGCGGGCGGCGGACTCGGCGGGACCGAGGTGTCCCGCTTGGCGCTATCAACGGTACCCTCTGGAGCGTTGGCGGGCGGAGTGGGCGCAGGCTGACGACTGGCAACGGGACGCTTGCCGGCACAGCCCAGCAAAAGCTGAGTCGAAATGTAGAGCAGGGCTAAGGAGCGGAGGCGGGTCGGCTTCACGATTTGGTTTCTGGGGAATCTTGGGAAGCCCTAGCGGCGATCCGGGCTTCCAGTTTTCGGGCCGCTTCGGAAAGTTTCTCGGAAGCTTCGCGGAGGGCTTGCGCGGTGCGCTTTTCGGTCGCCGGGGCGATTTCCTCTTCGAGATACTTGCGAAGGCGGGTCAACTCTTCATCCAGCCGTTTGCCAATCTCTTCAAATTTGTCCATCGCAGCCCCTTCTCCCCGCGCCCCGGAACGCGGAGCGAGATTCCGGTATTATAGGAACGCGCAAAAGTGCATGCAAGGAGGAGTGTTGGCCCTTCCGTATCGTTGGCAATACCGGGTGGACCGCTGGAAGGAGATGTTCGGCGGGATGTTTGGCGGAGGCGAAAAACGGCCGCAGTTGTGTCCCGCCTGCGGCGCGCTGGTGGGCATTCATGCCACGCGATGCCATGAATGCGGCACGAACCTGAGGTTTGGGCTGGCAGCGTGGAGCAAGGGGCTGGCGGAGTTTTTTGGCGGACATGCGCCGGTGACGGTGGCGATTCTGATCCTGAACATTGTGTTTTTTGCCGCCGAACTGATGGGTACGATCCAGTCGGGACAGTTCGGGGGACTCAGCATCCTGTGGGGCATGAACGGAGAGACGCTGTATCGCCTGGGTGCGTGCTTCGGGCCGAGCATTTATCAGGGGCATGAGTGGTATCGGCTGATTACCGCAATGTTTTTGCATGGCGGGTTGATCCACATCGGATTCAACATGATGGTGTTCCTGGACCTCGGCCCCATCGTGGAGGAAGTTTACGGCTCCGCGCGGTATCTCTTCCTTTATGTGACGATGGGTGCCGCGAGTTTCGTGGTCAGCAGCCTCGCGGGACACTTTTCGCTTGGAGCCAGCGGCGCAATTTTGGGATTGGTCGGGTTGATGATTGCCATCACCACCCGGCGAGGCGGCGCGTATATGCGGGAGCTGCGCTCGCGATTGATTTCCTGGGTGGTCACGATTTTTGCGATGGGCCTGTTGTTCACTGGAATGAGAACCGACAATTGGGCGCACGCCGGCGGATTGGCGGCCGGTTTCGTGCTAGGCAAAGTGTTCGCCGATCGCCGTCCGCTGAATGGCCCGGAAACAACGCGAGCCTACGCTTTGGGTTGGCTGGCCGGGGCGGTGATCCTCGCAAGCATCGTGTTCATGGTGCTCCACTATCGAGATTCGCTTCCAATATAAATATTGTTTAATTCCAGAAGGAGGGAAGGCCGGCAAAATGCCGGTTTTTTCTTTTTCACGCGCGGGTGAATCTCAAGAGGAGTGGTGGAGGCGGCGCGCGACAACGAAGCAATAGTGGAAGCCGGAGATGATGACGAAGACGCAGACTGCGTAAATGATGTATCGGAGCAGGAAGCTGACGCTTTCGTTGGGGTACGCGGCGCCGTAAACAGTGAAAAAGACCAGGGCGATTTCAAAGAACGTGGTGGCCTTACCGAGGAGCGTGGGCGGGAACGGCCGGTAGCCCTGAATGATGAGGATCACGGCGGCGACGACCAGCATGAGGACGTCGCGGCTGATCACCAGAATCGTCAGCCACCAGCCGATTTTCTTTTCCATCGCCAGGACGATGAAAGAAGAGCTGAGCAGGAGCTTGTCGGCGATGGGGTCGAGATACGCGCCGAGGGCTGACTTCTGGTCCAGGCTGCGCGCCAGGAGGCCATCCAGGCCGTCGGTGGCGGCGCTGACGAACAACACCAGCAGCGCCCACTGATACTTTTCATACAGGATGAGGATCAGGAAAAACGGCAGGAAGCCGAGACGTAAAAATGTAATTTGGTTTGGTACCGTCCAGATCCGCGCTTTCATTTCTGAAAAGAATAGCGCAGTTCAGGCAAACTGCGCGAGGTAATCCATCAGCGAACGGCCAATTTTGCGCTGAAATATTTCGGCCATGGAGGGGATGGAGCCGGAAGGCTCGTCGAGAGAGATGCGCTCGACGCGAGTCATAGGGAAGAAGATGGTTGGCAGACCGATGCGCTCGGCGTCCAGCTGGTTGATCTGGCTGACGAAGTGGTCGAAGGAATTCAAATCGACGCCGCGCAAGGTGACGCCGCTGGGATTAATTTCCAGCAAGATGCCCCAGATTTTTTCGCGGGGCGAGTGCAGGCTGACGATGACGATGGAATTGGGATCCATGAAGTTGTCCTGTGTCCTCTCCAGCTTACCGCAGGCGAATCAGATTTAAGCGAAGAGATGCGAGGGGAGTTTCCGGCGCGTCAAGCAGCGGATGAGCCCTGTTCGAGTTGCCGCTCGCGAAGGTAGAGGAAGAGGGGAAGGCCCAGCGAGACGCCTACCAGCAACGTGGCGAGCAGAATGATCCACCGGCTGTGGAGGCGGAGGCGGTGAGACTCCACCGCAACGAATCGTAGGAGGACTACGGCGGAAACGACCACGTCAAGTGCGAAAAAGGCGCTGATGCGATTCGCGAACAGGTTTTGCACGAAAAGGCGTGCATTGGGGCCGTGTTCGGCGAGCCAGGGAAGGAAGGCGGCGTACGGCGCGGCGAGGCCCACAATGCACAGGAGCAGATAGAGCGTTTTCGGTTTCACTTAGCGTTTCCTCCCTTCGCGGATTCGTAGGCGTAGTTGAGCCACCCGAGCGCGTCGCGCAGATCGGCTTCGGAATTCAATCGAAACGAACACCAGCCCTTGCCCGGAATGCGGGTGGAAGGGCTGAACCGGGCATCGCTTTCGGCGCGCCGCAAAAGGGCGGGTGGCATTGGATCGAATTTCAGAATCAACGTGGCTGTGCCGTCGAACCCGCGGGAATGAGGGAGCGCGGCAAAGATTGTTTTTCCTCGATACAGCGAATGAAGTCCAAACATGGGCTTGGCGGCCACCTGGGGCCAGGAAAGCAGTTCGGATTCGAGCAAGGCGAACCAACGGCGCGTCTCTGGGGAGACGGGCAAGAGCTTGCGTCGGGGGCGTGACGGCGCAGAGCGTTTGGCGATGGACTTGCGTGGCTTCATCGGTTGCTTAGATGGCCATCACTCCGGGGCCTGCCGGCGGAAGATGGAGTTTCGGCACAGTGAGAGATTGCACTTGTTCGAGCGTGACGTCGGGCGCGAGTTCACAGAGGACGAGGCCTTGCGGGGTGACGTCGATGAAGGCGAGTTCGGTGACGATGTGATCGACGACTTCAACACCGGTCAGCGGCAGGGTGCATTTTTTCAGGATTTTGGGTTTGTTGTCGCGCGTGGCGTGTTCCATGGCGACGAAGACGCGCTTGGCGCCGGCGACGAGGTCCATCGCGCCGCCCATGCCTTTCAGCATTTTGCCGGGGATGGCCCAATTGGCGAGGGTTCCCTTTTCATCCACCTGCAGCGCGCCGAGGACGGTGAGGTCTACGTGAGCCCCGCGAATCATGGCGAAGGAATCGGCGGAGGAAAAATAACAGGTGCCCGGAAGCTCGGTAACGGTTTCTTTGCCGGCGTTGATGAGGTCGGGATCGACTTCGGATTCCAGTGGATACGGGCCGACGCCGAGCATGCCGTTTTCGGATTGCAGGATAACGTCCATGCCGGGCGGGACGTAGTTGGCGACAAGCGTGGGCATGCCGATGCCAAGATTGACGTAATAGCCGTCGCGGAGTTCTTTGGCGATCCGGCGTGCGATGCGTTCGCGTTTTTGGTCTTCAGAAAGAGGCATGCAGATCACCTCAAGTGGGATTGGATTTGGGCAGGCAATTCCAGAACGTTCAAAGAAAAAATTTCTGCGACAGGACATGGTTTGCGCGTGCACTTTTCGATGGTTTTCCCTTCCGCAGTGCAGAGCGAGGGATAGAAGGAAAATGCCTGATCCCCGCGGAGAGAGGAAACATCGGATTCCCAGCCTACCCAACGCATCGATTGGTAAAACTGACTCAAGTTCGGACTGAATGACCAGACCAGGAACTCGGAATAATTGATTCCGTTCATCGGTTCCCATCGAAGGCCGTCCGGGGCAAAATAAAAAACTTGGCCGTTCGCTGGCCCAAAGGCACCGCCATCAAGCGCAAAAAAGCCACCGACCACATCATCGGCAATCAACCAAAACCCAAGGCTCTTACCCGCGGAGTTCGTGGAGCGGCCTTTGTTCCAAGCCGGCATGGAACGAGGGAAACGTTTATGGCCCGAGCCTAGGAAACGAAGCCATCCGTGGTCAATGAGCAGGCCACCCGTGTGATATAGGACAGCACCCATTGGGCTGCGGGTTGTGACCTGCGTATCAAAAAGTGCTTCGTCACGATGAGCCAGATCCGGAGGAAGTACCTCGACAGGATTCTTTGCGGCGCGTATCCAAGCCTGGACCATTGGCCATGCAGATTCATTTTTTTCCAGAAGCTCCTGGATAGGCCGTTTGTTGGGGAGAGGTTCGCTCATCACGATTTCGTTTTCCGCCGTAAGTCAGACTTTACTGACCGTGCGTTTTTCGATGCGCTTTAGATAGTTGGTGCCCTGGAAGACTGCGTTTACATAGATGCCGGGTGTGTGAACATGATCGGGCGGTAGCTGGCCGGGTTCGACGAGTTGCTCGACTTCGGCGATGACGTAGTCGGCGGCGGTGGCCATTACAGGATTGAAGTTGCGCGCGGTTTTGCGGAAGACGAGGTTGCCCCAACGGTCGCCTTTCCAGGCTTTAATAAAAGCGAAATCGCCGCGCAGGGCGCGTTCCAGAACGAAGTGGCGGCCGTCGAATTCGCGGGTTTCCTTGCCGTCGGCAACCATGGTGCCGTAGCCGGTGGGCGTATAAAACGCAGGAATGCCCGCGCCGCCCGCGCGGAGGCGCTCGGCGAGGGTGCCTTGCGGATTCAGTTCTACCTGCAATTCGCCGCTCAGAACCAATTGCTCGAATAGCTTGTTCTCGCCGACGTAGGTGGAAATCATTTTCTTGACCTGACGATTTTGCAACAGCAGCCCGATGCCGAAGTCGTCCACGCCGGCGTTGTTGCTGACGACGGTGAGGTCCTTGGTACCTTTGCTGCGAACCGCGGCAATCAGATTTTCCGGAATGCCGCACAATCCGAAGCCGCCCATCAGGATGGTCATGCCATCGCGCAGATTGGCGATTGCGGCGTCGGCGGAAGCGATGCGTTTGTCCATTGAATAGGTTCGATTAATTGCTCGAGAAGAAGTGTACTCTAAGTGTCACGAGCTTGGGAGTGCGTCCGATGAGAGAAAAACTGCAAGCTGATGAGTCAGCAGACGAGACGCGGTTGCGAACGGAAGGCGTGCGGTGTTAGGCCTGTGATGCGGCGAAACTCGCGGGTAAAATGGCTCTGGTCGGCGAAGCCCGTGAGCAGACTGATTTCGGTGAGCGGCAATTCCGGGTCGAGCAGGTAACGGCAGGAAGCGCGGACACGCAAGCGCCGCATGTATTCGCCGATTCCTTCGCGCTGGAAGCGGCGGAAAACGCGGGAGAGGTGCACGGGGTGCACGCCGGCCACGGCGCCGAGGTCATCAAGAGTCAGGCGCGCGCAACATTCGGCGTGCAACTTGTCCAGCACGCGCGTGAGCCACAGCGGAGCGTGTTTATTCTCCTGAAGGGGAAGCCGCGCGGCGAGGGCGGTTACTTCGGCTAGCAGGCTTTCCACGCAGAGCGGGTCCGCCTGCTCGACCGCAAAGGTTTCTCGAAACAACTGCATCGTCAGCCAAAAGAGTGGGCCGCCACGCGTGTCCTCGCAACCTTGATCGAGCTTTCCGGAACATTCGGCGAGCCGCGCTTTCCAGCCGGGGCGCAGTTCGACGTGGAAGAAACGCAGGCCGCCGGGAGCGATTTCGTCCTGATGCGGAATGCCCGCGGGCCGGAACATCAGCGACATTGGCGGAAATTGTTTCTGCTGGCGGCCGTAGCGTTCACCGTAGAAGCCGCTGAGCAGCAAGCCGAAGAAGGGCAATTCGTGCGAATGCATGGGCAGCTTGCGAGGCACAGGATGGCGCAGATCGCTGAAGACCGCCCCGGAATGCTCCAGGCGGTGGCGGACGGCACCGAAGAATTGGCCGCCCTGAAGGCGGGATTCACCTGTGGGGATGAGCTGCGTTTTAGGCATGGGGATTCCCGGCGCGGAAAGATGTTGCTTTTATTCTAGACGCGGTTCGTAGAGATTGGTTAGTTTCGTGCACGAGTGGCTGAGACTGAGATGGAGGAAAAGAAATGTTGCGAATTGGCGTGCTGTTGGGCATCTCGTTGGCGCTGTTGATCCTGGGGAGCGTGCTGCCCCCTGCAAACCAGGCGAATCCCGTTGCCGCGAACGTACCTCAATATACGGCGGACGGGCAGCTGAAGTTCCCCGAAAATTACCGCGAATGGGTGTACCTGAGCAGCGGGATCGACATGAGCTACGGCCCGGGTGCCGGGATGGATCACTCCATGTTCGATAACGTGTTTGTGAATCCGGAGGCATACAAATATTTCCTGGCCAACGGCACCTGGCCGGACAAGACCATGCTTGTACTAGAAGTGCGCGGCGCAGAGAGCAAGTCCGCGATCAACAAGGCCGGCCATTACCAGTCCACCGTGGTAATGGGCCGCGAAGTGCACGTGAAGGATGAAAGCCGCTTCCCCGGAAAGTGGGCGTTCTTTGGCTTTGACAATGCGCCGACGGCCAAGATGTTCCCGACGGAGATGGATTGCTATTCGTGCCACGCTCAACACACCGCGGTGGATACTACATTTGTGCAGTTCTACCCGACGCTGATCGGGATAGCGAAAAAGAAGGGGACGCTGAGCCCGGCATATGTGAAGGAAGAGGCGGGAGCGAAGTAAGCGTGCTAAAATTCGGGCCATCTGGCAGCCATGAGCCCGAGACAACAAGAGCCCGACATTGGTTTTAGCCTGTTTCTTGCGTGCGGGGCGGGACTTCTCACTTTTCTGCTTTCGGGTTGGGGGTTATTCTCCCTGTTCTTATCACTAGGCTGGCTAAGCCTTCGGTTGTGCCTTTTCGCTCCTTGTGCGCCGCCGGGGCCACTTGAGAGGTGGTTACCCTACGTCATCCTGCTAGGCGCGGGAGTCTTGGCCGCTCTCGTGTTCGCCAAGACAGGCAATTGGGCACTTCGGATTTGGACCCGCTATGGCGGCAAATAACCATCACATGGAACGCAAGAGTTTGTAGAGTTCGTTAGCGGCGTCGAAGTCGGCTTCGAGTTCGCGGGAGCCGAGGCGTTCGCGGAGATCGTCGAGGCGGCGGGCGAAGAGATCGAGCGCCGCGGAGAGCACTTCCCTGTTGGTGAGGACGATGTCCCGCCAGGTGGCGTAGGAACTGCCGGCGAGGCGCAGCGTGTCGCGCAATCCAGGCCCGGCGAGTGTGATGGGCAGGCCGTTCTCGTCCAAGCGGTCGTAAAGAAATGAGCCCAGTGCGACGGCGGTGAGTTGCGGTAAGTGCGAAGCGAGGCCAACGGCGTAGTCGTGCTGCTGTGCGCCTAGCCACAAGGGACGCGCCCCTAATTTCTCCAGAATCTTTGTAAAAGCGACGATGCGCGGGTCGCGATCTTCCTGTGTTGGCCCGATGAGCGCATAGGTAGCTTTTTGAAACAGTTCTGCGTCCGATTGCGCGAAGCCGGAAAGTTCGCGCCCAGCCATCGGATGTCCCCCGAGGAAAATAGGGTTGGACTCTTCCTCTTCGAAAAGCTCGACGGCGGCGGTGCAGATGCGCAGCTTCGTGCTGCAAGCGTCGGTGACCAGGGCGTGGGGCGCGGCGTTTTGCGCGATTTCCGGGAGAATGTCCAGGGTCACGCCGATGGGCAACGCAATATAAATCAGGTCGGCGCCGCGAATGGCCGGCTCGATGGGACCCGAAAATGTCTGGTTCGCCACGCCGGAGCTTTTCAGTTGGTGCGCGACATCTTCGCGGTCCCAACCGGTGATGTGCATGTCCGACGTGTATTTGCGAAGGGCCTTGGCAAACGAGCCCCCGATGAGGCCGGTGCCGAGAATGGCGACGCGTTGAATGAGATGGGGCATCGTTACGCGACGCGGCGCCCCACAGCGGGCGCGATGATGCGGATTTCGCTCATGAGCTGTGCGAACTGCGTGGGCTCCAGGGATTGCGCGCCATCGGAGAGAGCGTGGTCTGGGTCGTTGTGAACTTCGATGAGCAGGCCGTCGGCGCCTGCGGCAACCGCGGCGCGGGCCATGGCGCCGACTTTGTCGCGGCGGCCGGTGCCATGCGACGGATCGGCAAAAATTGGGAGATGCGAAAGTTTCTGGATGACGGGGATGGCGGCGATATCGAGTGTGTTGCGAAGATATGTATCAAACGTACGGATGCCGCGTTCACAGAGGATGACGTTGTAGTTCCCGCCGGCCAGGATGTATTCCGAGCTGAGCAGCAGTTCTTCGATGGTGGCGGACATGCCGCGCTTCAGAAGCACCGGCTTTTGCACTTCGCCAAGCGCGCGCAGGAGAAAATAGTTCTGCATATTGCGCGCGCCAACCTGGAAGATATCTATATAAGTGCTCATCATCTGGATTTGCGAGGCATCCATCACCTCACTGACGACGAAGAGGCCGTATTTGTCGGCAGCTTCCCGCATTAGCTGCAGGCCTTTCTCTCCCATGCCTTGAAATGCGTAGGGTGAAGTGCGCGGCTTGAACGCGCCGGCGCGCATGATTTTGGCCCCGGCTTTGGAGACGGCTTCAGCGACGGCAAGAATCTGTTCGCGCGATTCGACGGAACACGGGCCGGCGGCGACGACCACTTCCGGACCTCCGATTTTCACGCCGCGCCCGAGATCGATCACCGTGCCCTGGGGCTTGAACTGCCGGCTTGCAAGCTTGAAGGGTTGCGTGATGCGCACTACTTCCCGGACACCCTGGAGCAGCTCAAAGTCGCGGTGGTCGAAATCGCGGTGCACGCCGACGGCGCCAAGAACCGTGTGCGATGCGCCGGTGGACCGGTGGACGTCGAAGCCGCTGGCGACAACGCGGTCAATGACGTGCTGGATTTGCTCTTCGGTAGCGCCTTCTTGCATTACTATGACCATCTCTTTTCTGTCTCCTAGTTATTTTCCACGGGGCAGAGCCGCCCGCCCGCCGGCGGCGGACGGCTGCTTCAAACTCATTTTGCGTCTTTTTCTTCTGCTGAATCGCCGTGCATGGCGACGCGTTCGGCGGAGCGCGCTTCGTCAATGATGCGCTCGAAAAGGCGGCGGATGGCGGCGTTCGTCAGCGGGCCGCGGTTGTTGCGCGCGGCGTTGGAGAGCACTTCGTTTTCGCGCGCCGGCTGATAAATCGGCATGCCCGCAGCCTGTTTCAGGCGTCCCACTTCGAGAGCGCACTTAGAACGCTCATTCAGAAGCTCAACGATTTTTTTGTCAATCTCATCCATGCGCTGCCGCCAGTCGGAAATGTTCATGGCTTGCCCTCCGATTTGCATCCCTGGAGGGAGGAGAATTCCGAGATGGCACTATACGTTGAGATCCTTCGGGCATCTTCATCGGATGCCCTCAGGATGACAAGTCGCGGTGAGGTTGCACGAATGAAAATTATGTGGCGGAGAATCATATGGTGGCCTCTCGGCGGGAGAGTCCTTTGCGGCCGGCTTCCTTGAGGGAGCGGACGCGTTCGCGCAGCGCGGTGCACGCAGCTTCGGCCGAAGAAGCCTTTTCGATTTCAGAGACCAGCGCGGAGCCCACTACCGCGGCATCCGCGAGACCGCCCAAGAGCGAAACGTGGCCTGGGAGCGAAATTCCGAAGCCCACGGCGACCGGCAACTCCGTGAAATGGCGGACACGGCGCAGCAGGCCGGGGAGGTCGTCGGGCAGCGAGTCTTTCTCGCCGGTTACGCCTGTGCGGGAGATGAGATACAGAAAACCGGAGGAGCATGCCGAGATTTTCTGGAGGCGCTCATCGTCGGACGTGGGCGCGGCGAGAAAAATGGTATCGAGATTTTGGGCATGGATGATGCGGCGATAATCTTCGGACTCTTCAGGCGTCAGGTCGGTGACCAGGACGCCGTCCGCGCCAGCCCGGGCAGCGGCGGCGGCAAATTTTTCAAGGCCCATCTGCAGCACAGGATTGAAGTAGGTGAAGAGAACGAGTGGCACTTGGCTCGACTGGCGAATTCGGCTGACGAGTTCGAGAACTCTGGCAAGCGACGCGCCCGCTTTCAGTGCTCGTTCCGAAGCGCGCTGAATCGTGGGGCCGTCGGCTAGCGGGTCGCTAAACGGAACTCCAAGTTCGATGACGTCGGCCCCCGCCTCCGCCAGCGCAAGAACAAATTTGTGGCTTGCATCGAGCGACGGGTCACCCGCAGTGATGTACGCGACGATGCCAAGTTCACCGGCGGCGCGCAGCTCGCCGAAACGCTTGGAGATACGAGTCGAGTTTTGGGCCACGCTGGTCATTGGGTCTTGGCAGATTAAAGCAGGCGCTTATACGTGTCCATGTCCTTGTCGCCGCGGCCAGACAGGTTGAGGATAACCAGGTCGCTGGACTTGAATTGCGACAGGCGCTGAATGAGGCCGGCAAGCGCGTGTGCGGATTCGAGCGCAGGGATGATGCCTTCGGTGCGCGAGAGAAGCTTAGCCGCATCGAGCGCTGCCTGATCGTCAACGGCAGCGTATTCGGCGCGGTGCTGATCAGCGAGCCAGGCGTGCTCCGGGCCGATGGCCGGATAATCGAGGCCGGCTGAAATGGAATGCGTGGCGGCAATCTGGCCGTCTTCATTCTGCAAAACGTAAGTGTAGGTGCCCTGGAGGACGCCGGGGCGCGCGCCGGTGAAACCCTGGTGTGCGGCAAGGCGCGCGGCGTGTTCACCCAGAGTGTTGCCGCGGCCGCCGGCTTCGATGCCAACCATTTTCACGTCGGTGTCATTCAAAAACTCAAAAAACAATCCGATCGAATTGGAACCGCCGCCAACACAAGCATATAAATGCGTCGGCAGGCGCTTTTCGGCAGCGAGAATCTGCTGGCGTGCCTCGCGGCCGATGACGGCCTGAAAGTCGCGCACCATCGTCGGATACGGATGCGCGCCGAGGACGGAGCCGAGCAGGTAATGCGAGTTGCGCACGTTGGTAACCCAGTCGCGCATGGCTTCGTTGATGGCGTCTTTCAGCGTCTTGCTGCCGGATTCCACGCCGATGACTTCCGCGCCCAGCATGCGCATCCGAGCGACGTTGAGCGCCTGGCGGGCCATATCTTCCGTGCCCATGTAGACGGTGCATTGCAGGCCGAGATGCGCGCCGACCGTGGCGGAAGCAACGCCGTGCTGTCCCGCGCCGGTTTCCGCGATGATGCGCGGCTTGCCCATTTTCACCGCGAGCAAGCCCTGGCCAATGGCGTTGTTGATTTTGTGCGCCCCGGTGTGCAGCAGATCTTCCCGTTTCAGGTAGATGCGCGGGCCGCCAAGCTTGGTCGTGAGCCGCGCGGCAAATTGCAGCGGCGTGGGGCGCCCGGCAAAATTCTTGAGCAGTGATTGGAAATCAGCCTGAAACGCAGGGTCGCTTTTCGCGAGCTCGTAGGCGCGCTCAAGTTCGTAGAGCGGCACCATCAGCGTTTCGGGCACGTAGCGGCCACCATAGGGCCCGAAACGGCCCGGCACGGAGGCAGGTATGGTGAGTTGGCTGGTCATGGTCTAGCCTTTTATTGTACTTCGAGTCGGCTCCATCGTGCTTTCGCTGCCTATGAATCGGGCGCTACGGGCAGAGTTGCTGATTGGCGCGGGCAACTGCTTCGAAAAAGGCGCGGAGCTTGGCCGGATCTTTTTTCCCGGGTTTCGACTCGACGCCGCTGGTCACATCCACGGCGTATGGTCGAACGGCCAGGATCGCTTCGGCGACGTTTTCCGGCGTTAGACCGCCTGCTAGAAGAATACGATGAGATTTCGCCGCGGTGTGGGCCGCGCCCCAATCGGCAGTTTTGCCGGTTCCGCCATATTGGCCGGAATGCGGTGCGTCGAGAAGGAAGGCTGTGGCCGCACGGTACTTGGCAAAAGGGAGCAGCGCACTTCCTTTCACCACATGCAAGGCCTTGATCACAGGAACTTCCTTCGCGATTTCGCCGACGAGCTTCGGAGCTTCGTCGCCGTGCAACTGGACGGCAGAAAGGCCCAGGGCTTTTGCCAGTGTAGTAACGGGCGAGGCATCCCAGTTCACGAAAATGCCTACTGGAGCGACGAATGGCGTCAAATTTCGAATGATCTTGCTCGCCATAAATGGCGAAATGCACCGCGGGCTCTCACTGTAAAAATTCAGACCGATGGCGTCGGCGCCGAGTTCGCAGGCGAGCAGCGCGTCTTCGACATTCGTGATGCCGCAGATCTTTACGCGAACCATGAAGAATTATCCCCCCGAAGCGGGCGGAACGAGAAGGTTACGCAACGCCTCCGCGGGGTCAGGCGACAGCATGAGATGCTCGCCGATGAGAAACGCGTCAAAGCCCGCGGCGCGCAGCTTTTTCAGATCGTCGTGGGAGCGCAACCCCGATTCAGCGACCGCGAGGCATTGTTCGGGAATTTGCTCGATGAGTTCGTAGGAAGTTTCCAGACGCACGGTGAGTGTCTTGAGGTCGCGATTGTTGACGCCAACGATGCGGGCGCCGGCGGCCAGCGCGCGGTCGAGTTCTGCGCTCGTGTGGACTTCCACGAGCGGCTCCATCCCAAGCTCGCGGCCAAGCGCGATCAGATCCCGGAGTTGCTCATCGGAAAGCGCGGCGACAATCAGCAGGAAACTGTCGGCGTCATTCGCGCGCGATTCCCAGACCTGCCAGGGATCAAAAATAAAATCCTTGCGGAGGACAGGAAGCGCAATCTCTTTGCGCGCATCGCGCAAATTCTTGAGCGATCCGCGGAAGAATTCGCCCTCGGTGAGCACGGAAAGGGCGGCGGCACCGGCGGATTCCAGCGATTTGCCAAGTGCCGGCGCATCAAATGGATCGCGGATGATTCCGCGCGAGGGCGAGGCAGGTTTCAGTTCGGCGAGGATGTTGATGGCGTCACGAGAGAGCGCCGCGGCAAAATCGCGAACGGGCGGCGCGGCTTTTACGCCGTACTTGAGGGCGGTCTCCGGCAGCACGCGTTTCCGGTGGTCAACTTCCGCGCGGCGCGCTTCCAGGATGCGGTCGAGGACGGTTCCCGTGTTGGCGTGGGCGTTCATGGGGGTGAACTTGTATGCTAGGGAGTGCGGGCAAGCGTGTCAAATCAGGCCGCTGCCGACTGTTCGCGTGATGCGGAATTTGCGAAATGGGGCTTGGCCCCGACCGGGTCGGGGCCGCTACAAAGTTACGTGACATTGGAACTGCGCCCGCCTCAGAAGGCGGCCGCTACAAATTCAGTGGGAGAGCGGATGAGTTATCAGGCCAAATACGGGGCGTTGTTGGACGATATCGCGAACGAGGCGGATTCGATCGCGATGAGCTATTTCCGCGGCGGGGCGCTGGGTATGGAACGCAAGCGCGATGGCACCGTGGTGACGCAAGCCGACAAGCGCATCGAGCAGATGGCCATTGCGAAGGTGAAAGCGAGCAGATTGCCGATGGACGTGGTCGGCGAAGAGACCAGCGCCGAGGCGCCGAAAGGCCCAGCAACCAATGGGCGCGCGCGAATGATCATCGATCCGATCGATGGCACGGAAGAATTTACGCGCGGAATTCCCACCTTCGGCACACTTTTGGGAATCGAGGAAGACGCAGAAATCGTGGCAGGCATGGTTAGCGCGCCTGCACTGGAGAAAGGCGCGCGCTGGTGGGCTTATCGCGGCGAAGGCGCATGGCGCCATGGTCAGCGGCTTAAGGTTTCCACCGTGTCTGGGTTGGCGGAGTCTATGATTTTCACCACGGGCACGGGCCCCAGCAAAGATGCCAACGCGCGGGAACGCATGCGGCGGCTGGCCGACGCGGCGCGCAACAGCCGCTCGATGGGCGGCTTCTGGCAACACATGCTGGTGGCGGAAGGCGCAATTGAGTGCGCCGTGGACTGGATTTCAAAGCCGTGGGATCTCTCGCCGCTCGGAATCATCGTGGAAGAGGCGGGCGGCAAATCAACCACCGCGGACGGCGAGCGGACAATTTATAAAGGCCGCTTTGTGAGCACCAATGGACTGCTGCACGACGCGGTGCTGAAGTTCTTGCGTTGAGGCAGCCATGATTCGTGTGAAGCGCGTTTACGAAAAGCCTGCCAAGGAAGATGGCTTCCGATTGCTTGTGGATCGCCTTTGGCCACGGGGCCTGACAAAAGAGCGTGCCGCGGTGGAGTTATGGATGAAGGAAATCGCGCCCAGCGATGCACTGCGGAAGTGGTTTGGCCATGAATCGGGAAAATGGCCGGAATTTGAGAAGCGCTACCGGAAGGAACTGGCGGAGAAGAAAGATTTATTAAACGAAATCCGAAAGTTGGAATCCGCACACACTGTCGTGACTCTGCTCTACGGAAGAAACGACGAGAAGCAGAATCAGGCGGTTGTGCTGGCGGATACTTTGAAGAGGAAACGTTGAACGCAGAATCCGCGCTGCAACTTGTCCACGAGGAAGTTTGTGCGTGCCGCAAGTGTCCTCGGCTGGTGAACTACCGCGAAAAGGTGGCGAGGGAGAAACGTCGTGCGTTCCGCGAGTGGACCTATTGGGGGCGCGGGGTGCCGGGGTTCGGCGACGCACATGCGAAACTTTTCATACTGGGACTTGCACCCGCAGCGCACGGTGGGAATCGCACGGGAAGAGTGTTTACTGGTGACCGCTCAGGCGACTTTCTCTACAAAGCGCTGCACAAAGCGGGATTCGCGAATCAACCCACTTCCTTGCGCCGCGAAGATGGATTGCAAGTGCACAATGTCTACATCGCGGCGGCCGTGCGGTGCGCGCCTCCGGCGAACAAGCCGTTGCCAAGCGAAATTCTGCATTGCCGCGGGTATCTCGAACGGGAATTGAAAATTCTGCGTCCACGGGCAGTGCTGGCGCTGGGGAAAATTGCGTGGGACGCTTACTTGGAAATACTGAAGCAACGCGGGCAGATCGCCTCTCGCGCGGCGTATCGCTTTGCCCACGGTGCGGAATGTACGTTCACGGATGATTTGCCGCGACTCTTCGGCGTTTATCATCCTAGCCAGCAAAATACGCAGACCGGGCGCGTTACCGAAGCCATGTACGCGAGCGTGCTGAAGCGCATCAGCAGCCATTTGTCTCAGGCTTGAATTCCTGGCTGGGGTTTAAGCGGGCTCGGCCCTGTTGCGTCCGGCCTCGCCCGGGATTTTTCAAACAATCTCCATAGCAGAAGCACCGCGACAATCGCTCCGTACCCGAGCGGCCGCAGAACCGCCGATTTCACCTGCCAGTAATAGTGAATCACCCCGGCAACCGCGCTGATGTAAATCGCACGGTGAAGCAACTGCCAGCGGCGACCGCCGAGACGCCGAATCCACCTGGCCGTGGACGTAATTGCCAGCGGAATCAGCAGCACGAATGCGAGAAATCCCACGGTGATATACGGCCGCTTGGCGATGTCCTTCCATACTTCCTTCAGGTCGAAAAATTTGTCAAGCCAGATGTACGTGGTGAAGTGCAGGCAGCCATAGAAAAAGGCGAAGAGGCCCAGCATGCGGCGGAAGCGGATCAATTCCGGCAAACCCAGGAGTTTCCGAAACGGGCTGACACAGAGCGCGATCAAAATAAAGCGCAGCGTCCAATCGCCAGTGGCGTGGGTGATGAACTCAATCGGGTTCGCCGTCAACCCGTTGTGCAGGCCGCGCCAGCCGAGCGACGCGAGCGGCAATAGGCAGATAAGGAAAACGAAGGCTTTGGCCCACTTGCTGATCAGCAGTTTGCGCATGAAGGCTTGAGTGGTTAGTAGTATTTCTTCAGATCCATTCCGCTGTAAAGGCTGGCCACCTGATCCGAGTAGCCATTGAACATCAGGGTATCGCGTTTGAAGAATTCGCCCAGGCGCCGTTCCTTGGCTTGGCTCCAACGCGGGTGATCCACCCTGGGATTCACATTGGCGTAGAAACCGTATTCATTCGAAGCGATGCGATTCCAGGTCGTGGGCGGCTGCTCTTTCTGAAAACGAATCTTTACCAGCGACTTGGCGCTCTTGAATCCGTATTTCCAGGGAATCACCATGCGCACCGGCGCGCCGTCCTGATTCGGCAGTGTTTCTCCATACATCCCGACGCAAAGCAGCGTCAGCGGATTCATCGCCTCATCCAGGCGCAGGCCTTCCACATAAGGAAAATCGATACCGGCATACATCGCCTGGGGCATTTGCCTGCGGTCGTAGAAAGTTTCAAAGGCCACATATTTCGCCTGCTCTGTCGGCTCAACCAGTTTGGCAAGGGCGCTGAAGGAATAACCGATCCACGGCACAACGATGGACCAGGCCTCCACACAACGGTGACGATAGATACGCTCTTCGAGGGGAGCAACTTTTAGAATTTCGTCGACGCTAAGTTGCCGAGGCTTCTTCACTTCACCTTCGATCGAAATGGTCCAGGGAGACGTTTTCAGGCTTTGCGCGTTTTTTGCCGGCTCGGTCTTGTCCACACCGAACTCGTAATAATTGTTGTAGTGCGTCACGTCGTCGTAGGTGTTCTGCTTCTCCGTGGTGCTGAATGGGCTTTTCGAAACCCCTGAGAGTTTCGTTCCCGCAAAGGCATGGGACGCCGGAGAGGCCAGCTCCCAAAACTCGCGTCCCGCAAACAGGGCCGCGGCCGCCAATCCCGCATTCCGCAGGAACCTTCGACGGTTCTGGTAGACCTCCCGTGGAGTCACTTCCGCATAAGTTAGTCCCGGCTTGTTTCTGATCAGCATTTCGAGAGAGTCTCCTCGATACTTAAGAGTGACTTCACGGTCCAGGGTTACAGGCTTTTTCCACTTGTGACTTGCCAAACGACCTGCACCGCGTATCGGACACCTGCAAGGATGCGCCGACACTCTTGGAGGCAGCAGCAGACATACCCTTCGCCCCCGGCCTCGATAGCCGATTTATCTTGTGTGTTTTCAGCATGTTGGATGCAGGTCGAAAGAGGCCAAGTGGGCTTCAGAATGCTCCTTTTCCCTCGAACTTGACCTGGAGGTTGATCCATGAAATTTCAATCAAAGCCATTTCTGGCTGCTGGAGCGTTGAGTGTTGCCTGGGCGTTCGTGTTCGTGGCGATCGCGCCGGCACAAGACGCCCCGGTAATCAGCCGGGACGAATTGCAGACCGCCGATGCGCCAAACTCTCGCGCGGACGCACACGCCGCCGACGGCCGGCGGCACGGCTTGCCCGTCGAGGCGTTTGCGGTCGTACCGGGCACGCGCTTCCTAGTGAGCCTTGAAAGCGATCTGAACACGAAAGAAGTTCACAAGAATCAGGGGTTCCACGTGCGCACGCTGGAGCCGCTGGAAGCCGGACAGGGAAATTATCTGCCTCCTGGCGCGTTGATCGTTGGGCACGTCAGCCGCGTCGATCCCGCCGGGACCACGGGCCGCGCAAAAATCTGGCTGACTTTTGATGAGATTCAGACGCGCTTCGGCAAGTTGCCAATCGTGGCCGAAATTGCATCCGTGCCAGGCGATCACAGCATCAAGCCGGGCCCTCTGCAGGAAGGCGTGATCGAAGGACGCAACAGCACGCAGAAGGATGCCGCACAAGCCGCGGCTGCAGGCGCCGCCATGGGCGCAGTGCACGGCGTGAAGGACAAGAACAAAAAAGAAGCCGCGGAAGGCGCCGCGCTTGGAGCGCTGGAAGCCTACCTGATGGAAGCCGGTCGCGGCCAGGAGATCGACTTGCCTAAGGGCGCAAAACTCGAGCTGGAGTTGGAACGCGCATTGTATCTTGTCCGCGAGTAGAAACCACTCCACTCCGCAAATTCAGCCACACCAGAAAAGAGCGGAATGCTCGAGCCCCGCGAGGCGCTTGGCATTCCGAAAGGCGCTTGTTACAGTCGTTTCACCCACCCAAAGTGCGACAATAGATTCGTGGTGTGAGGAGACGAGGCACAGGCGCATGGGCGACGATAGCAAAGCCGTACGCACGGTTGAGACCGGCGAGCACAAGGACCGTATCCTGATCGTCGAGGATGAGGACAACGCACGCAAGGGTTACGAGCAACTCTTGCAGCGGTGGGGATACGAAGTTTTGGGCGTGAGCACGGCCGAGGAGGCCCTCGCGAAATTTTCCAACTTCCAACCGGACACGCTGATTGCGGACGTGGAACTTCCGGGCATGAACGGCCTGGACCTGCTGAAGCAATTGGGCGAGGAACTCCACGATGTTCCGGCAATCATCATCACCGGCAAAGGAAGCGAAGAGCGCGCGGTGGCCGCAATCGAGTCCGGCGCTTTCTGGTACATCGAGAAGCCGCTGAAGGGGCCGGTGCTGCGGGCGCTGCTGGACCGCGCCTTGAGCAAGGCACACGATGCGCGGAACCTCGTGGTTTTGCAGCGCCAGTTGCGCGAAGCCGGCCGCCTCGGCGACATCGTTGGCGGTTCAAAACCCATGCAGGAAGTGATGCGCATCATCGAAATGGCCGCGCCAAGTTCCGCGTCCGTGCTGATTACGGGAGAGACGGGCTCCGGCAAGGAAATCGTGGCGCGCACGATTCACAAACTTTCGCCAAGAGCGGCCGGGCCGTTTGTAGCCATTAACTGTTCCGCGATTCCCGAAACGCTGATGGAGAGCGAGATTTTCGGGCACGAGCGCGGCGCATTCACCGGCGCTGCGGAACGCCGGATCGGCTGCTTCGAGCTGGCCGACGGCGGCACCTTGCTACTCGACGAAATTGGCGAAATGCCCGCGCCGACGCAGGCGAAGCTGCTGCGCGTGCTGGAAGACCGCAAGGTGCGGCGGCTGGGCAGCAAAACGGAAACACCGGTGGACGTGCGCGTGCTCGCGGCGACCAATAAGGATCCCGAGCAGTCCGTTGCCAACGGTGGAATGCGCCAGGACCTTTATTTCCGGCTGAACGTATTTCACATCCACCTGCCGCCGCTGCGCGATCACAAGGACGACATCCCTCTGCTTTCCGAGCACATTTTGCGCGACATCAACGCAAAACATGGCAAGAGCGTGCGAGGCATCGGCGCCGAAGTACTAGACATTTTCATGAGCCACACGTGGCCGGGAAATATCCGAGAATTACGCAACGTGCTGGAGCGCGCCGCGATCATGTCCGAGAAGGACCTGATTTCGCGAAGCTCCCTGCCCGGCGAGTTTGGGAAGGTTGCAACCAAAGGCCCAAGCGATTTGTCCACCATTAAATTCCCGGTGGGCACCACGGTGGACGCGATGGAGCGCGAGCTGATCGTGCAAACATTGCAGGCAACCGGCAACAACAAGACGCGCGCGGCGGAGTTGCTCGGCGTCAGCCTGAAGACACTGCACAACAAGTTGAAGGAATACGGCAGCGAGAAAACAGAAACGGAGTCCTAGCAAGGTATGCAGCTTGGGCTGCGCGCCAAACTGACGATGATCATGACGGGACTGGTGCTCCTGTCCACGGCGGTGTTGTCGCTGGTCTTTTCGGAACTGCTGCTTCAGCAGGTTCTGCACGATACGGACAAACGCGCGAATGAACTGGCGCGCGAAGCGTTCGATTCCGCGCGGCACGCGCTGGAAGACGCCAAGGCCCAGGGATTGCGCCCAGCTTCCGAAGATCCCCAGGAAATCCACGACTATGTGGCCCACGCTTTTGAAATCAGCGAAGGGCTGACCGCGCGGCTGCAATCGGCCACGGATTCGCCATCCATCTATGAAGTCACGATTGTGGACCGGGATGACGTCGTACTCGTTTCAAGCGACCCAGCGCTGGTGGGGAAAACTGCGCTACGCAAGCTTCCGTTCTCCCAACTGGTGCAAAGCTCCTTTGTGCGCCAGGTGCGCGCGCTTGCCGAGCAGGCGCGCATCTATGAAGTCGATTACCCATTCAAGCTGCGCGGAAATCCGTTTGGCGAAGTGCGCATCGCCGTTTCAACCGCTCTCCTGCTGAACGACATCCGGCCGCGCCTGGAGCGCTGGGGATCGATCGCGCTGCTGGCGCTGGTGCTTTCGACATTTCTGGCGGCGGTGGTGAGCGGCGCGGCGCTCGCGCCGATCCGCGGCATCCTGGCGCAACTCGAGCGCATTTCCGTCGGCGAATACGACTCTCCCGCAAATTCGGCCAAAGAGCCGGGCGGCAGTACGGATGAACTTGGCCAGGTGCGCCAGAAAATTCTGCAAGTCGGACAGCAGTTGCGCGGAGTTCACGAAATCTTCAGTTCCCTGCGCGAAAACATGAATTCCGTAATGGCCGGCCTGGAAGACGGCTTGCTGCTTTTCACGAAAGATGCGCGCGCTGTGATGGTAAGTCCCGCCGCGGAGAAATTTCTGGGCGCTCCTGCGGTGGACTTCCTTGGCCGCCGGGTGACCGATATATTTCCTCCGGGGCATCCGCTGTTTGATGCGCTGCACCTCGATGGGGACCAATTGACCGAAATCGCATCGGAAACCGAAGTGGACACAGCGGAGGGCCGCAGGCGTGTGGGCGTGAGTGTTCAGGAAATCCAGGGGGCGGGTGACCGGATGGGTGCGCTAGTAACATTGCGCGACCTCGATTCCATTGAAAGCATCAACACGCAATTGCAGGTGAGTGAACGCCTGGCCGCTGTGGGGCGCATCACCGCGGGCGTGGCGCATGAGGTGAAAAACCCGCTGAACTCCATGCGCCTCTGGCTGGAAAATTTGAAAGAATTGCTTCCCGCCGACGCGGATGGCGCGGCGCTGCAAGCGGTCCACGTGCTCGACGTCGAGATTGACCGGCTCGATGCGGTCGTCAAACGCTTCCTGGATTTTTCACGCCCGATGGACGTGCGGCTTGAACCGACACAGCTTGCCGATTTGCTCCGGGAAGTGCTCGAAGTGGCGCAACCGCAACTCCAGAAAGCCAACGTGCAGGTCGCGCGGCTCCTACCGATTGGAATTCCCGAAGTCTTCGTGGACCGCGGTTTGTTAAAGCAGGCGGTGCTGAACTTGGTTCTGAATGCCGTGGAAGCCATGCCGACCGGTGGCCAGCTCCAGTTGACGCTCAGCCGGCGCGGCGAAATGGCGGAGATCACGGTGGGCGACACCGGAAAGGGAATTCCAACGGAGGACAAGCAAAAAGTGTTTCAACTTTTCTTTACAACGCGGCCGGGCGGAAGCGGCATCGGACTTGCCAGCACCTTCCGAATTGTGCAGCTTCACAACGGTTCGATAAACTTTACATCGGAGGTTGGCCGCGGAACCACATTTCGAATCGAGTTGCCGCTCGCCGCATAAGAATGCAAATCATCCCCGCCCTGATCTACACGAACGAGCGTTGGCCGAAGAAAATCCTGCTGCTGGCGTGCGCTTGCGCGCTGGTTTGCGCCGGATGTGTGCCAAAGAAACGTCCCGATTTTCCGGTGAATCAGCTAGCCATGAACCATCCCATCGTGCCGCAGCCGCTCGATGTCAGCTTGACCGATCCGCCGGATATCCCTTTTGAAGTGGACCTCGTGCCGCGTCTCGTCGTTCCCCGCGGGACGCCCGCCAGGCCGCGTGTTGCCGCTGCGCCGGTGCCGGGACCCGCGCCAGCCGAAAAGCCTCCCGAACCTATCATCGCCCCGGAGCTCAGCAATGAGCAGTTGTCGGAGGCAAAACTGGAAACACAGCAAAGCCTGATTGTGGCGGAGCGGAACCTGAGTCTCACACAAGGCAGGGCGCTGGATGCCGCGCAACAGGACCTGGTTTCCAAAATACGCGGCTTTGTGGATAGCGCGCGGGAAGCGATGAAGGAAAACGACTGGCAACGCGCGCGCTCGCAAGCCAAAAAAGCGGAAGTCCTATCGAAGGAATTTGCTCCGAACCCCTGAGCGGGCTCCCCAATCACCTTTTCCGAGCGAGCGTTGCGCTAGAATAAGTCCATGAAATTCTACGATGCAGTTGTGGCTGGCGGAGGCGTCATCGGCGCGTCGATCGCTTTGGAACTGGCATCCGAAGGGATGAGCGTTGCGGTGTTCGACGCGCAGAATCCCGGCCTCGAGGCTTCCTGGGCCAGCGCGGGCATGATTTCTCCTGCGCCTGAAGGTTCAGAGATGGCTTCCCTGCTGTCGATCAGCATGGCAAGCGTGCACCTCTATCCCGAATTCATCCAGCGCGTTGAAGAGTTATCCGGCCGGTCGGTCGGTTATCGCAACGACGGAGCACTGGACCTGTTGCTGGATGGAACCGGGCAGGCCGAGATGGATGAAATCCTGGCGCTGCACCGCGGGGCGGGTTTACGGGCGGAAGCGCTGAGCGGCCCCGAAGCACGTGAAATCGAACCTGCATTGACCGGCGAACTTCGCGCGGCGATTCACCGGCCCGACGAAGCGTCGCTGGACAACCGGCTCTTCACCGAAGCCACTCTGGAAGCGGCACGCCGCAAAGGCGCGGAGATTTTTCCCGGCAATGGAGCGAAAGCACTCTTGACAGAGGGAAACGTTTGCAAGGGGCTGCAATTGCAGAACGGCCGAGTGGAAGCCCGCTGGACAGTGATCGCGGCCGGATGTTTTAGCGCTCGGATCGAGGGCGTCGCGTCGTACGCCCCGGTGACACCTGCCAAGGGTCAGATGATGGCACTGCGATGCGATGCGGTGAAGCTGCGGAAAGATTTGTGGTCTGGGCACATGTACCTGGTGCCGCGGCATGACGGCAGGATCATCGCCGGGTCAACCGTTGAATATGAAGGCTTCGACCGCAGCGTGACCGTGGCGGGCATGAAGAAGATTCTAAGCGGCGCGATTTCGCTGGTGCCTGCGCTCGAATCCGCGCGCATTGAAGAAACCTGGGCGGGTTTGCGTCCGGATTCGCCGGACCATCTTCCGATCCTCGGGCCAACGGATCTGGACGGGCTGCTGATTGCCACCGGGCACTTCCGTAGTGGGATTCTGCTTACACCAGTGACAGCTCGGCTGATCCGCGAATGGGTGACAACGCAAAAAGTGAGCGAGGACTGGGCACCGTTCAGCCCGATGCGTTTTCAGCAGGCGCGCCAGACCCGCGGCGCGTAATCAGGCGTTTCGATTACTGTTGGATCGGCTGGACAATTACGGTGTTCGGCTGCCCCACGTTGGTGTAGTGAACCTGCTCGGCTTCCAATTGCAAGTCTCGCTCCAGCACCAGATCCATCGAAGATCCGCGCGGCAATTGCGCTTCCGGGCCGCGCGTGAGCAGCACCGCCGCCAGGCCCGCGAGTCCGCCGATGCCGGCGCCAATTCCCGCGCCCTTGCCTCCACCGGCGATGGCGCCGATGCCCGCGCCGGCCACGGTTGTGGTTGCGACCGTTTCCGCATCTTTGCCCTTGCCGCCGGGGCCGGTGATTTTCCCCTCGGAGTCGGTCTTCGTTCCGCCGGCGTCCGTGCTGTGCGGCTCTGCGTTCAAGTCAACCGTGTAGCCATTGGGGAGAATCAGAGTGTTCAGCCGGATGCGGAGTTCTCCTTTGCCCTTCACGCGCCCGGGGCGCTTGGAGTCCGTAACTTCTCCCCGAAGGTACGAGCCGACCGGAATGACCACTTTGTTATTTATGGTGACCGGAAACGAACTGCGGAAATAAACCGAGTCGCCCGGCTTTGCGGAATTGGTCGAAATGCCGTTTTCCAGTGTCACGCCGAGTCGCGTGCCGGCAGGCACCGTGATGGTTTGCCCATTGCCGGCCGCTCGCTGAGCCGGCGCGGGGGCGGGCCGTGCAGCAGGAGCCGGCGGATCGCTCTGCGGCCCATCCGGGGCCTGCGCAAAAGCGGGCGCGCCGCTTGAGAGGACAACCAGCAAACTTGCTGTGAATAAGCGGTGCTTCATCGGCTACCTCCGTGTACTTTTCTCCGATGCCAGATTCTGACACAGAGATGCTTGCCGAGTTTAGTCAATTTTCAGGAGACGAAGCACAACATCTCAGCCTCGGAAAAGGTCCCCCAATTGTCATCCCGAACCCGCGCCTTTCGCGGGCGAGGGATCTGCTTTTCGCTTAACGTGAAAAAAGCAGATTGCTCAACCCGTTCAAAGGGTGAACCGGTTTCGGCATGACGGGTGACAAACTTGAATGGCAGTTTGACCCGCAGGCTCGACACGCATAGTCTGAAATCTGCGAGAGGAGGAAGCGGATGGCGAAATTGGCGCTGATTTATGGGATGAGGCTGTTACCGGTGGACGATCTGGGAGAAGTAAAGGAAGCCACCGTGGTGCTGAAGAGTGGGCGGACCGCGCGCGTGGCGATGCACCTGATCGAAGGCAGTAAGGAAGAAATCGAAGACACCTTTCGCCAGTCGATTGACGCGTTCTTTGAGATGTATCCGGAGATTTAGGGCAGTTCAAAGTTTTGAGTAATAAGTTTTCAGTTCCGGACGGCAAACAAACACTATGCGTCGCTAGCTTAGGTTGTAAGTTCTGGCGGTTTACTTAGAACTGAAAACTTATGACCTAAAACTGCAACTGTTCACCGATTCCCAAAATTCTCCGGGTCTTCATTCGGATCGCCGAGATTGTCGTTGATGAGAACGGTGGACTGCCCGGTAAGTTCGAACCGCTTGCGGCACTTGTAGCAGGCGACCAGATCTTCCAGCCGCACCATGTAGGATGTGGCTTTGGCAAACTTGCGGCGGTCTTCTTCGCCTGCGCCGCGCGGAAGTTCCTTCCTCTTGCGGCACACCTTCCAGCGCACCGGCGCTTCAAATTCGCCGCGACAGCTCGGGCACACCAGCTTGACCTTGCGTATTTCTTCCTTTTCCGTATAAAAGCTTCGTTCGTCCATTAGGCCTCGACGGTCTTGCTCAACGTTTCGTCCATTGTAACAAACTCGAGCCCCAAATCGCTCCAGCGCGGCAGCCAATATTCGAGCGCCGCCACGGTGTGGGCGCGGTCGCCGTTCAGTTGGCGGTGATTCCCGTCGTGTAGGCAAAGAATGTCTCCGGTCAATCTGCCGCCGTAACCGGTGCCTGGCGGCAGCTTCTTGCGAGCATTCGCGGCAATCGGATTCATGCGTTTGATCAGCCATTCCGCCGGCTTCACCCGCCAATCGCCGGGGATGCGAGTCCACATCACAGTCTTCATTCCCTGGGCGGCTACAATTTCGCTCAACCACGGACTGCGAAAGCCAAACGGCGGCCGGAACCAGCGCGGCTCAACTCCGGCGGCTTGACGAATTGCATCGATGCACCGCTTCAACTCTTCCTCGGTTTTCTCGCGGCCGCACAAAAAAAGATTGGGATGCGTATCGGTGTGGTTGCCGAGGGCATGCCCCCTCGCCAAGATTTCCTTGGTCAACTCAGGACACTCGCGGACAAATTTCCCAATCAGAAAAAATGTCGCCCGCGCGTTGTGCTTCGCCAGCAGATCCAACAACTTCGGCGTGATCGCGGGATTCGGTCCATCGTCGAACGTAATCGCCAGTTTACTCGGAGCCTTAGTGCGGAAAACAATGGGTCCAAAAAGATGCGCGCGTGGATACGCCGCTCCATACGCAGTCAGTCCGGCAATCCCCGCCGCAATCGCCGCGGGCACTCCAATCATCCATGTCTCCATCGCCTGTATTTTGTCACGACCTTTGTTTTCGTGCAGCCTCTGGAACTTTGTGGCGTTTCGAGCGCATATGCAGATATGTTAGAGTTCCGTCATCCATTTCCATTACCTTGGAGTCAACATGATCTGCAATGTCTGTGGCCTGGAATATGGCCTTTCTCACAATTGCCCCGGCCCGCTTTCGCTTGCGGGACAGGACATTTTGTCGGCCGGGCTCCAAGCTCCGACGGACGGAGGACTCGGATACTACCTTGGCGAGGCTTTAAAGGTTGTTCGTTGGGATGATATTGCTATACGCAGAAACGCCAAAGACCCTAGAGCGACCTTATACGCGGTACTCTTTTGGCTTGCCGCGATGCTGCTCATCCTCCTGGCCACCGCTTTTCCAGCGCTGAGCAGAGCGTTGTCAAAAGCTAACCCGGCTGCAATGGTGATCGGAGCCGCCATAGGGCTGACGGTCGGTCTGTTAGTAATGGGCCTGATCACTTTTACTCAGCTTGGACTTTGCCACCTGATCGCGAAGTGGTTTTTTGGTGCCAAGGGAAAGTTCACAGAATTGATGCGGCCATTGCTCCTGGGTTGGTTTGTAAACTGCCTCCTGCTAATTCCGGTGGCCGGGATGCTCCTGGCGGGAATCGGCTGGACTGCCGTGTTGATGATGGTCTTTGAAGAAGTGGACGGAATCGGGCGTCTTCAAGCGTTCGGAATATCCGCCGGAATCAATATCTGCTTCTTCATCCTGCAGTTTTCGATGATGCCGGTGAGACACCACCTGTAACGTAGAATGCAAATAACAAAGCACAGAGGTTTGTCCGTCACGCATGTGAATGCTGTTCCAGATTTCGTATAAATTGATTCAGACCGGCAGGCCCTTTCGCGCCTTTAAGTCGTTCAGCAACCGTTCGACTTCGGTGTCGCGGTCGAGGCGGTTCAGTTTTTCGGTTACGTCGTCGTTGAGCAGGTCCACTTCGGCGGAGGCGGTGGCTTCTGTGTGGTGCACGCGGTCCTTCAGGCGGTCGAACGTTGCACTCTTTGAGCCTTCGCCGATGGCGACCTGGGCTTTGGCGGCTTTGTCCAACGCGATGCTGCGGCGGTGGCGGGCCATCAACATCTCACGCTTGGATTTGGCTTCATCCAGCTTCTGTTCCAGCTTCACCAGCGCGTTCTTCAAGGTATCCACCTGGGCTTTCTGGTCGTTCACCTGTTCCAGGAAGCTCTGGGTGAGGCGTTGCGCCGTCTGATAGCGATCGAGCGCGGCGCGCGCCAGGTCGTCCTGCGTCTTGTCCACGGCAACCTCGGCTTTGCGCATCCAGTCCTTAGCGGTGTCTTCCTGCTCGCGAAGTTTCTTTTCCAGAATGTGCTGATCGGCGATGGACACGGCGACTTGCGTCTTGACCTGCAGGTATTGATTCTCCATGTCCAGAATCACCTGCTTGATCATTTTTTCCGGATCTTCCGCGCGATCGACCATGTCGTTGAGATTAGCCCGAATTAAAGTGCTGACGCGTTCTAAGAGTCCCATGGTGCTGCTCCTTTCCAACTTCTTGCTTAAAACTTACAACTCATTACTTGCGATTCGCTCCGCCTGTTAAAACAACGAAAAACAATGTGTCAGTGCGGTGTTGATCTGGGCCCAGGCGACACTGCTCAGCGTGAGCATGATGAGTATCCCCAGCGCCCAGAACAGTCCCCGTTTTTGCTGCGACGTCAGGCTCATGACCCTTTCCTCCATTGAAATCCCCCGTCCGGAGAGATGCGCCGGAGCGCCTCTTGGGAAGCGCACCGGCGGAATGTAGTTACGCCTTCACCGAGGGCGGCTCGGGCTTGGGCGCCTTGTCGCCGATCAGGCGGACCTTGCTCAGCAACTCCGACATCTGCATGCCCGAGAGCGCTTCGAAGAGCGCGGGCACCTGCGCCGCAATCTTCGTGATGTCGCCGGTGAGCTTATACGCTCCCGCGGCATCGCCATTGCCAGTCGAGACGATGGTCACCTTGTCCACCTTGCTCAGCGGCTCGCTCAGTGCGCGAGCCACTTCCGGCAGACCGGTGATCAGCTTGTCCAACACGGCGGCCTGGTTGTACTCCTGAAAGGCCTCCGCCTTCACGTTCATCGCGCGGGCTTCCGCTTCGCCTTTCTTGAAGATGATCTCGGCTTCGGCTTCACCCTGCGCGCGAATGGAAGAGGCGCGGCCTTCGGCTTCGCTGATCAGGCGCTGGCGTTCGGCGTTGGCGATCGTTTCGATGCGCTGCCGTTCGATTTCCGCTTGCTTCAGCACGGTGGCGATCAATTCTCGTTCGCGGCGCGAGATCTCGGCATCCTGCACCTTCACCTGCGCTTCGCGCTCGACCTGCTGGATGCGCACCTGCTCAAGGATCACGGTTTGCTGCTGGCGGTTGGTTTCGATTTCATAGGCCTTGTCGGCTTGCGCCTGGGCCTTTTTGCTGGTTTCCAGGTAGTTGGCTTTCTTGATGTCCAGGTCGCGCTCCGCTTCCGCCTGCTTCGCCATCGAAGCGGTTTCCGCCGCTACGCGTTCCTGGTCTGCTTGGGCCTTCGCAATCGCCGAGGCGCGGGAAGCTTCCGCGCGCTTGATGGCGATGTCGCGATCGGCTTCGGCCGCGGCTACTTCGGCGTCGCGCTTGATGCGCGCGATGTCCGGGCGGCCCATGTTGGTGATGTATTCATTTTTGTCGCGCACTTCCTTGATGGTGAAGCTCACGACTTCGAGCCCCATCTTGCTCATGTCGTCAGCACACGTGGAGCGCATGTGGCCGCCGACCATTTCCGGCTCCTTCACGATCTGCTCGACCGTGAGTTGCCCGATGATGCCGCGCAAGTGGCCTTCCATTACGAGGCGGATGAGGCCTTCGCGTTGTTCAGGGCGCTTGGTCAGGAACTGCTCGGCCGCGGTGCGGATGGACACCGGATCCGATTTCACCTTGAGCTGCGCCACCGCTTCCACGGTGACCGCGACGCCCTGGTTGGTATACAGACTTTGCTGCGGCGCCACGTCAAACGACATCAGTTCGAGGGAGAGTTCCTTGCACTGCTCCACCATCGGAAAGATGATCGTGCCGCCGCCCTTGATGATGCGCGTGCCGCGGAAGCCGTAAACGATCAGGGCTTCATGCGGCCCCGCTTTGCGATACATCCGCGCCGCGAGAACCATGAGGAATAAGACTGCGAGCACCGCCAGACCGGCGATGATCCAAACACTTGAGAACTCGAACATAACCACCTCCCTTTTCACCCGACCGGAACTGTTTGCCGCGTTCTTCAGTCCCTTAAACTTTTTCACCTGTGAACTCGTCCCACTTGCGGACGTAGGCCATGCCCTTTTCGTAGCGGCTGATGACCACTTCGGCGCCCTTTTCGAGCGGGCAACCGTCGTCACTCCGAGCGCCGGCGCTGCGCCGCACGCCGTGCTGTTCGAAGATGACTTCTCCGGTGCCCCCCGCGGGGATCGAGATGCTGACCCTGCCGACCGAACCTTCATGGCGGTAATCCCACTCGTTCATTTGCACCTCTGTATCGCGCAGCAGTCGTGCCATGAACCGGAACACAATCCAGCCTCCGGTCAGTCCTGCCGCGATGGCGATCGCCAGGCAGAAGATGGCGATCAGATTCGAATGCTTCGTCAGCAGGTAGCCGGTCCCGCCGAACCAAGCGAGAAACGCCAGGATGCTGGATGCGTTGAACCAGGAAAGATGCGCGCCGCCTTTGGCGATACCTCCGCCCGTTCCGTGATGCCCGCGATGGAACGGCAGATGCCATTTGAACGGCAGGTGCAGATGCACAGCGCCCGCGAGAAACGACAGCACGCTGAGCGAGAAGCCCACCAGAAAACAGAAGAGATAAAAGTCAGACCAAGTCATACGACACCTCGTGGAGCGGCACCCCGCCACTCAGACGAACCGTGCGTTGGCCCTTTAGGGATTAGTTCTGTGAAGGAATTGGCGGCGGATGGCCGGAGCCAGTGATCGCCGAAGGTTGCAGGACTTCGCCAAGAAGCAAGAGCGCGCTGCGTGAATCCGGATGCTCCGCGATGGCAAGCAGCGCTTTCTCGAGCTCGGGATCCGAACTGAATTGATCGGCACCGGCATACAGCCAGGCATCGACGGTCGAATCCGTCATGCGAAGCGCGGATTGCAGCTCGCGCGAATAACCCTCGGGGTCGTCCACCAGGAAGCCCGGGAAGACGCGGAAAAACCGCGCCAGCAGCTCACGGGACGTGTTGGTCATGTGCGGCCGTGCGCCGCTCTCCAGTTGCGAGACGTACGCCTGGCTCAGCCCGCGCCCCAACTCTTCCTTCATGGCTTCCACAAGCTCGGCCTGCGTCATAGGGCGCCCATAGCCGCGCAAAGAACCCTCAATGGCCCGCAGGGAGCGAAGTTTGTCTCCGAGAGTCATGGTGGGCCGCCTTTCCCGTGTATTGCGATATGCTATTTCTATATAGCAATATGTAATTTGTCAAGGAAAATCGGAAGTGTCCAGTAAAGTCACTTTTATCAATTAGATATGGACGCCATGACGGGGCTGGGTTGTGTATTTGTTACTCAGGTTTGCGGAGGGATTGCAGGTCGATGCCGAGTTGCTGGCACTTTTTGTAGAGGTGGCTGCGCTCGAGGCCGAGAGCGCGGGCGACGTTGGTCATGTGAAAATTGTGGCGGCGAATTTCGGCCAGCAGGACTTCACGTTCGAAGGCTTCTGTGCGCTCCAGAAGTGTTCCCTGCCCTGTGTCCGTGTTGCCGCCGGAACTCGCAGCTTCGCCGCCCGGGAGCACCATCCGCACTTCTTCGGCGCTGATCGCATCATCCGCTGCGAGCAGCACCAGGCGCTCAACAATATTCCGCAGTTCGCGAACATTCCCCGGCCAGGAATATTTTCTTAGCGCGGCAATCGCCTCCGCCGAGAAAAGCTTTTCCTTCCAGCCATTCTGCGCGGCGACCTGACGCGCAAAGTGCGCGACCAAGTCCGCAAAATCCTCGGACCGCTCACGCAACGGCGGCAGGAACAACGGGAACACATAGATCCGGTGAAATAGGTCGGGGCGAAACTCGTTTTTCTTGGCGAGTTCTTCCAGGTTGCGGTGCGTGGCGACGATCACGCGGACATTGACTTTGATCGGTTTCTCGCCGCCAACGCGCTCGACCTCGCCCTCTTCGAGCACGCGCAGCAGCTTGGCCTGCATGGCAACCGGCATGTCGCCAATTTCATCGAGAAAAAGCGTGCCGCCTTCGGCTTGTTCGAATTTTCCCAGGTGGCGCCCCGCGGCTCCCGTGAAAGAACCTTTTTCGTGGCCGAAAAGCTCCGACTCAATCAGTTCGGCGGGAACAGCCGCGCAATTCAGGGTGATAAACGCATTTTCCCGCCGCGGCGATTTTTCATGAATGGCGCGTGCCACCAGTTCCTTCCCCGTTCCGGTTTCGCCGAGGATGCACACGCGCGTTTCGCTCGCCGCCACGCGCTCGATCTGCGCCATCAGCCTCTTCATCGCGGCGCCAGCGCCAACCAGTTCGTGCTTGCCCAACCGGTGGCGCAATTCGCGGTTTTCATCTTCCAGGCGCGAAAGCTTCAACGCATTTTCGACGGTGAGCAGCAGCTTATCCGTGCTCAGCGGCTTCTCCAGAAAATCCAGCGCGCCCAGCCGCGTGGCCTTCACAGCCATTTCGATGTTCGCTTGCCCCGAGATCAGCACGATGGGTATCTGCACCCCGGCTTTCTTTAAGTCCTCCAGCAACTCCATGCCACTTTTCCCCGGCATGACCACATCCGAAAGGATCAGATCGAAGCGTTCGCCACGCACCAGTTCGACAGCGCGCGAAGCATTATCGCAAACCGTGGCTTCGTGTCCCGCCAGGCGGAAAGCGCGTGCCAGAGATGCGAGAGTATTCGGATCGTCGTCAATCAGCAGCAAATGGGCTTTGCGTGGCAAGTTGGTTCTTGGGCTCGGAGTTAATCCGTCGCGGTAGCGGCGCGCTCCGACTCCTTCTCCACGGGCGCTGTATCCGCTTTCGGCTTTAGCGCGGCGCCGCCCTGGCGTTTTGGCAATTCAATGCGGAACGTAGTGCCGCGGCCCTCTTCGCTGGAAACGGAAATCGTGCCGTGATGATCGCTCACAACGGATTGCACGATCGCAAGCCCCAGGCCAGTGCCCAACTGCTTCGTGGTGTAGTACGGCGTGAACAGCCGAGAACATTCTTCCGGCGTCAGACCTTTTCCCGTGTCCGAAACTTCGATGACCACAATCTCTCCGCCATCACGGGAGCGCAGCGAAAGCGTGCCGCCAGCAGGCATGGCGTCCATGGCGTTCAATACGAGATTCTGAAACGCCTTGTGGAGCAGGTCCGAATCCGCGTCAATTTCCGGCAGCGAGTCGCTCAGGAAATATTCCGTGCCGATGTGAGGCTTGCCCAGGGCGGTGAATTGCGGCTCGAACAACCGGATGGCATCGCGCAGCGCTTCATTCACATTGACCTTGGAAAATTCCGGCGCGGGCATTTTGGAAAAATCACTGAAGCGGGCGACGATGCTGTTCAGATTTGCAAATTCCGCCTTCAGCGTCGCGGTTGCCTCGGTGAACACCTCCTGAAACTGCTGAGGGCCAAGCTGCCGCGCACGCTGTAGGTTTTCGACAGTAATCTGCAGGGGGAAAAGCGGGTTGCGCAACTCGTGCGCGAGCCTCCGCGCCAGTTCGCGCCAGGCGGCGACGCGTTCCGTCTGAACCAACTTTTCTTTCTGGGCCGCAAGCGTGCCGGTCATTTCATTGAACGCGGCGGCGAGTTGCCCGATTTCGTCGCTGCCCTTCACGTCAATCTTCGTGTCCCACCGTCCGGAGGCGACGTCGCGGGCCCCGTTGGCGAGTTCTTCCACCGGCCGCGTGATGCGCCGCGAGACCCACCAACTGAGAAGCAAGCCAATCACCAGCGCGGCCATCGAAACCACGGCGGCGATCTTTAAAATCTCGCGCTTGAGCAGCACCAATTCTTTCGCCGAGCTGCCGAGCAGCAGCACGCCAAGCAACTCGCCATTGCGGCCCTTGAGCGGCATGGCGTGAAACGTCTCCGCGCTGGCTGGATCGTGGTTCCACGAGATGGTTTTGATCAGATCCTGCGGCTGCTTCTGAATCTGCTCGATCAGGGATTGAAACGTTTCCGCTTGCGGAACTCCCCCGTTCGCATCGGTCAGCGCCGATGCAACGAACGTGGGCTCCAGATTCCTATAAAGCAGCGCCCGCATGCCTTCGGGGAGCTCCAGCGAAGCGAGGAAATTCTGGTCCAGTCGCCGCCCGCCAATGACGTAGATCGTTTTATTACCGACCGTCTGCGTGCGAACGGCGGTCAACGAAAGCGCCGCGGTGTCTGGAAGTTCCTCCCGTTTCAAGAATGCGCCGGTGGCATCCCAGTTCTTGGCGGACGTCACCCAATCGTTCTTGTAGCCGACGCGCGCGGGATACTGCGCGGAGGAAACCAGCGTGCCATCGGAATTCACGAACTCCACGAAATCCAGGCCATGGCTCTGCGCCGCGCCATTGGCATCGTGCAGGTAGAGCGAAGCGTCGGCGTTAGGCCGCGCCAGATCGAGAACCATTCGCACGGTCACGTCGGCGTTGGTGATGTTTTCCACCTGTTGAACAATCGTTTCCCCGCGCTGCGCAAACTCCTTTTCGAACTGCACTTCCAGCGCGTGCGTGCGGCCCGCGTCCATCTGCTCGAACGCACGTTGCGTGTAGAAGGTCACGCCGTAGACCACCAGCGATACCGAGGCCAGCACGGTGATCAGAAAAATCAGAAATACCTTCGTGCGGAAAGTCATGGTCTTGCCCCCGGATTGCGAGCCGTCGAACTATTTTTCTGCGTGCCCGTCGGCGCTTTCGATGTTATTGGATCCTCGGAATCAAGCCATACATCAGCCAGCCGCCAATCGCCCCACGGCGATGCATTCCAATTGTGCACGTTTGCGCGGATGCCGGCATACTCCGGCAGGAGCACCAACGGCAGGATGCGTCGCTCTTCCAGCAACCGGCGTTCCTGCGCGAACAACTGCTCAGGATCTGTCGTGTTGCCCGGCAAATCTCCCCCGTGCAGCAATTGCTTCACAAAAGCCTCCAGCTCCGCGTGTGACGAGAGTGAATCGTAATGCCAGGCAAATAGATGCAATCCACTGGCCGCCGCGGCCGAAGTGTTCCCGCTCACCGGCAGCGCGACTTGCACCAGCAAATTGGCTTGACGCGCATTCACGGCGACTCGCTCCCCCATTAACTTGTAAAGATCGCCCGGAGCATCCACACGCAATCGCAAGGGCTGAATCGTGCCCGGAACTCCCGCGGAAAAGGCGGCCCGTAGTTCCCTGGCGCGTTGCAAGTTCACCGAACTCTCGGAAAGGAAAGCATATCCCGATAGCCACTGCGGCAAAAGAGAATCAGCGGGCTGTGCTTCCCTTTGCAGCAACACGTTGGCCATGGTGTCGCGATCCAGCGCCAGCCACAACGCTTCCCGAAGCTGGTCGGATGCTGGCGCGGCGAGCGAGTCATCAAACCGTAACGCTACCAGCGTCTGCGGCGCGGAATTCCAGATGCGCAGGCCTTCCTGGCGGCCTTTGCGAACCAGGTCCGGCGCGATTTCCGCGATGTCCGCTTTTCCCACTTGCAGGTCGAGGAGCTGCCGCAAGGGCGGCTCCCCCAAAATGACTTCCACAAAATCGACGAAGGGGCGTCCCGACCACGCTCCGCCATTCGCCTGAAATTTTATTTTCGCGGGCTTGGTCGCGGCGGGATTCACCTCAGATGGCATCGCCGGCACCGATTCCGCTACGAAAAAAGGGCCGGTGCCAACAAGCGTGCCGTCGGGCCGCCTGTGAAAAATAAAATTCCTGCCGGAAGCCAACTGCTCAAGAAGATCGGGAGTCGGATGCGCGGCACGGACCGCAATGACGTTCTCGTTGGCAGTCACTTCGAACCCCTTGCCCAACGTCGACTGTAGCGCCGCGACTGCATCGGCTGGCGTCAACAACGAGCCATCGGAGAATCGCACGCCGGAACGCAGCTTGAACTGCCAGTTTCTGCTGGCCACGTCGTGCGACCATTCCGTTGCCAGCGCAGGTTGAAATTTGGCGTAATCATCAAGCGTGACCAATCGGTCGTACACGAGGCCCGCCAGTTTCTCGCTTGCCGCCGACGACAGCGACCCGGGCGCCCACTCGCATGGATCCAACGAGACGCCCGATGCGCGCAGCTTTACGTGCAGCGTGCCGCCATAGCGCGGCGGTGCGGCCTGCGCGCCGACGGAGGCCAGCGCAACAACTGCGGCGCTAATTGCCGCAAGCCAGCGTAATCTTGTAAATCTCATAGTTCCCTGTTCGCAAATTCTGGACCACCACCAGCGCGCTGCTGGGATTTTGCTCCCCGTTGGTGCCGAGTATCGGGCCGGGAAATTCGCTCAATACCGCGGCGCTGCTTTCCCGGAGCGCTCCATCTGGAACCACTTGTAAGACCTCCCTTATGTTAGGTTCGCTTCCAGAGTTCAGCAATTTCCAGCTGCTTCCATCACAGGGCGAAGTGAGCAGCGTCGCCCCGCGCCAGACGGACTTGCCCGCGGCGGCGGGCTTCTCCGCATGGCATTTCACGTCGGCGGGCGACTCCCAGGAAAATTCGCAAGACTTGCCCAGAAGCTCGACGGAGGCCACGGCGCCTCGCGGCGTCATTTCCGCGCGAGGGTCGCGGGATGGTTTCAAGTTCGCTGGATTCAGCGACACGCTCTGCTTCACGGCACCTCCCGAATCTACGCGCAAGGCCACTATCTCGAAATTCCTGTACAGCAGAAGAGCCAGACCTCCCTCCGCGCCATTCCAGAGAGAAGAGGCATCGAGAATGCGGTCAGGGCTTTCGTAAATCATCTGGCGCTCCAGCCGGACCGGCGCCACCGGTAGCGAGCCGGGCGGGAGCAGGGCGCGGGCGACGGCGACAATTCGGACTTCATCGCGGTCCGATATGCGAGTCTTCGCGGTCAGAACAACCTGCGTTGGCGTTTCTACTGCAAAAACGCCCAATGCGGGCGCTCCGGCATCTTCTGTCAAATTCAGAGGTCGTTTTTCGAATTCGCCCCGAAGTATCTCTCGCCAGTGATTGCTCTCCCCCTCGGACCACTTTGCATCCGGATGCCATTCAAGCCGCAGTGAGCCATAGAGCCCGAGAATGGCGGCTACGCGTTCCGCCAGCTTCTGCGCGGTTTCCCGCAAAATGACGTCTCCATCGGCCAATGCAGGCATGGAGAAATAGCCACCGGCCGCCAACGTGGCAATCGGAACTAAAACTCGTGGAAAAAGAAACTGCGCCGACAATATTTTGCTGCAAGTTTTCCCGAAAGATAGCACGCTCGCTCCGCCGCGCCACGCCCCGTCTTTTCCGCCTCAGTGAGCGCGGTAGTCCTTGTATAAATCCAACCGGTTCAGCAGCCGGATCATCACCTGCGTGTACGCCAAATATTCCGAAAGGCTCTCGTCGGAAATGTTATAGAGCGCCCTGCGCCGCGCTTCCCGCAGATTGTCGAAGTCCTCGGCCTTAAGCGTGGCGACCGCACTGTTCTGAAACGCAGTCCGGTCCGTGATTCCGTAGATGGGTTCGCTCTCGGCAACGGCTTTGGCGAGTTCCTCCTGCGTCGGCTTTTTCTCGCGCATCTGCCGGTCAAATTCAGCTCCACGAGTGCTCATCACGTCGTCGAACTCTTTCCGCGTGTGCGGCAACCCAGCGATGATTTGCAGCACCTGCTCGCGCGTCCACTTCGGATTCGCAAACTCCGCCGGGTCTGGCGCCTGGTATTTCATGACCGCCTGAATGTCATTGCGGCGGTAGTCTTCTTTAATGTCGGCGAGGCCGCTCCAACCGCTGAGGGTGCGAAAAGCGTCCTCGGTCATCTCCTCCGCAAGCAAATGCGCCGCAGCCGCGCGCACGAACGGTTCCTGCGCCTGGAGTTGCGCAATCAGCGCCTTACTCGCCTTCGTGGAGTCCATGCTGCCGTACAAAAAGAGCGCGGCGGTATCCGAATCCAGATCCAAAGAATGTTCAGAGATATGGATGATCGCATTCGGAAAGAGCAACAATTTTGCCGCAAGGGATTGAATATTCACGCCGCGCTGCCCGAGTTCCAGTGCAAGCGAGAGATAATTGGCCGGGTCCGTCTCCTGAAAATCGGTCTGCACGATCGAGTCTTTGACCAGATTCAGCGACTCCGGCGATTTGTCGAGCTGAAACAGAAACGAGGCGGCATCGAACTGAAAAATGTGGTCGGTCTTCTCCGCTGCGAGCATATCCTTCAGGCAGCTAACGCCTTCGGGGCCGACCGATTGTAGCTGCTTCCAGTAAGCGTCGATCTCTTTGCTCTTCGCATCAATCTGCGTTTCATTCAGTTGCGTCAGGTAAAATCCGTAAACTTTTTCCTTCTGCGCGCGCAAATCCGCGCAGGAAGAAGCCTGTGCCTGAGCAACTTCCCCGCCAAACACTACCGCCCACACTGCAAGTGCCGCCACCATTCGCCGCAATCCTCACCTCTCGAAGTGCCTTCAGATAGATGCTACCACCCTTCGCGAAATTGCCTGCAGGACCGGACTTCGCGCACTGAATCTTCGCTTGCGCAAAAGGGCGCCGGACGGCGTGGTCAGGGCCGCCCAGCGGGTCAGGAGACGTTCTTTGCTTTGTCTGTTTGGTGGAAGCCATTGGCGCAGTCCTCAGTCGAGGGAGTCACGCGTGATCTTTTCGCTGCGTACGGGGACCCAAATCCGCTCATTAAGTGAAGCGGCGGTTTTGCTCTGCCAGCGGAAGCGCCGCAGCGTGATGCGACAGGAAGTGTGCCCGTCGATGGAATGAAACGTGTAAATTGCCTGGGCCGGGGAAACCTTTTTGTCGCCGGTCGTGAGTGAGGCCAGTTCGAAGTCGCGATTCGAAAATTCCGGCGCGACGCGACGCAGCGCCATCGCCGCCACAAACTGCGGATTGCGGCACCACGTATCGTGGCCGGCGTCCACCCAGCGCTGCAAGTTTTCAACGCGCCCACGGTCCACGGGAATCGCCTGCACCACCCGTTGCTCCCGCGTCTGCGCTTCCGCGATCGTCATCGTCGTCGCGCCCAGCGTCCACATCGCCAGACAAAAGGTAATCCGCAAAATCACCGGCAAAATCAGGCGAAGGTTGTTTGCCACTCCGCTAGCACCATTCCCGTTCATGACGTCCTCCCGTCGAATTACAATCTGTGCCTGCCCAAACTCTCTTGGTCTTTCGCTGCCTCGTTTCTTCCTTGCTTCATTACTTCTTTCTTCACCGGCCGGGTGGCGCGGAGCGCGGCGCTGGTTTCGGAACTGCCGTTCGCGAAAGGAATCAAGCGCGGCGGTGCTTGTCTTTTTGCTCATGGCTGCTCCTCCAGCGACGCGATCCGGGCCACGCACAGGGGTATTGGCCGGCGTTCCTGAGAGGCGGCCTTGCTCGTACCGCCTCCCCGAAATTCTTAGTTACGGGCGCTTGCTCGCCTTGCGTTGCGCAGTGGCCGTGGCCACCGGCGCAGGATCTTGTGAGTCGTCCTCACTTGAAGACGTGCCCATCCCACCCTGGAATGCAGAGCGCATCACATCCGACGCGAAGAAGTTTTTGCCGTCCATCGGCACCATCATGATTTGCAGCTTGTCCGACAACCGCTCAGCGATGATTTTCTGGATGAGCATCGGATTCTGCTTCAACACCGCGGCTTCATACTTCATCCGCTCGGAATCGGCTGCGGCGGTAACGCGGATGCGGTTGGCCTCGGCATCGGAAAGATTGTGCTGGCGTTCGAGTTCCGCCTTGCTATCGATAATCTTCGCCTGCGCGGCGGCTTCCGCATTCTGCAAAGTGGATTCCTTGCGGGCCTGGGCTTCCAGCTTGGTCTGCTCGATCTGCTTCTGCTTCAACGGCAAGGTGTACTGCATCGCGTCAGCTTCTGCCTTGGCCTGCAGCACGCGCACCTGCGCCTGGGCTTCGGCTTGCTTGACGTCGCGAGCCTTCTGCGCATCGGCCTCCAGCTCGGCAATCTTCACTTCTTTCAGCTTGATGTCCTGCTCCGTGCCCAGCCGTTCGTTCTCCTGTTCTTTCAGCAACAAGCCTTCAAGCCCCTTGGCGTACTCCGCGGGCAACTGGATGTCGCGCAGCAGCACTTCGCGCACAACGATTCCGTCCGAAGCCAGGCGCGTCTTGATCATGTCGGCCGCTTGGGTGCGCAGTTCTTCGCGCTTCACAGCAAAAATTTCGCGCGTCACATAGTTGGGCGCAAGCTGCCGGTACGTGGAAGAAACCACCGGCGCGACCACCTGCTCGCCAACCGGCTGCGGCAAATTCTGGTGAATGCTGGAAAGTTTCGAAGGATCGATGCGGTAACGAACGCTGACGGCCAGCCCGAGATTCAGTCCTTCGCGTGCCTGCACGGTCAAAACTTCCGTACCCGCCTTGGTTCCGGCACTCGCCGAAGTCGTGTACACCTGCTCCCGCGTGTCATACAACACCACTTCATCCACCAGCGGCGTTACCCAATGAACGGCCGGATACAACGTACCGGGGCGCACGCCGGAAAGCTGGCTGACGCGAATTCCCGCGGTGCCGTCCGGCACCACCACGATGCTCAGCGCCAACAGCACCGGCACGATGCCGACCGCCGCCAACTGCAGCGCGAGTCTCCACCGTACCGCACCGAAAGGGCGCGCCGCCTTGCGCTGCACCGCCTCCGTCCCCGGTTCCCCACTGGTTTGCTCAAGCAGCCACCTGAGCCTTGCTGCGATGTAAATGTCATACGCGACCAGAATCCCCGAGCTGCCGAATAGGCCGACTCCGAGGATCATCAGAAGATATTTCAGTGCCAGCATGTTCTTTTCCCCTTTTCCCTTCTTCCGGTAACCCTGCGAGGAGCGAACCGCGCCCTGGTTCAGGTGTCGTGCCGGAAACTCTCCGTGAAGCTACCGCTGCATCTGAAACGCGCGCGCAACCATCCGCGTGCCGTGCGCAACAGCCACTCGCATCGGGCGGCGGTCCGCAGTGGCCGGCTGCATCAGCCGGATCGTGAGGTGAAGAAGCGCGGTCTGCAGGGCCAGCGCGGCAAACAGCGCCAGCATCGTGATGACGACCACTCCAGCGAATCCAAGCATCGTTTCCATGTGTGTTCTCCCGAGCTGCGCTGGGCCGTGCAACTCTTCTCAATGGGCAATGGCAGGTGGGCTACCAGACTCAAGTAGTTGTACATAAATGACTTATAATAGATTCCAGGAGTGGATTCCGTGGCTGGGCACACACGCCGTGTCCCCAGGGCCGCAACCCGGAGCAGCCTCTGGACGGCAAACCAGACGCAAGGTGAGAGTTTTTCGAGGATTGGATAGAACCAAACCTGCGGATTATCGCCAGTGGAATGGGGATCGGCTCACAAACCCGCGCCCAACCGCCAGGACAAATCGTCAGCGATCAGTTGCCAGTGCAGCGGTTTCGTGTGCGGCGAAAGTGGTTCATTCGAGTTGGCCGGAAGATCGCAATCCCAACGGATAGGTGAATGCCAGAAACACCCTTGTTAATCAGCAAATTCGAGGATTTAACGGGGTGGAATGACCGGATCACGCGCAGATGGCCACTTCTACAAAGATGAGCAGGACGGTGAGAGGAGGGATGCCGTACGGTCCGCCCAAGACCCGGCCGGTATCACTTTTTCTCGCCGTCCCGCTGCATATCCTAAAATTGGTCATGAACGTGTGCTGTCCACTTTTGAACACTCTTACAAAAAACTTCGTGGTACGTTCAAGAAGGCAGAAGAGCGCCTGCAGCGAGGCGAAGTTTCCGCCCCAATCATGAAAGCCCAAACAGCTCTGAAACCGGCCAATAAGCGACCCGCCAAGTCGTTCAACGCGCAAGCCTTTCTCGATACGGCAGGGGTCTCGCGAAAAGTGGTCGAATTTCACCGAAGCGAATCCGTCTTTTCACAGGGGGATACCGCGGAAGCGGTCTATTACGTTCAAAAGGGTGGCGTGAAGCTCTCGGTCGTGAATGGCTCCGGCAAGGAAGCGGTCGTTGCTATGTTTGGCCCAACGGACTTTTTCGGCGAGGGCTGCATGGCGGGCCAGACGATTCGCATGGGAACGGCGATGGCCGTTACGCCAACGACGCTGCTGGTCATCCAGAAGGAAGAACTGCTGCGAGCGCTTCACGCCGAGAGCGCTTTGTCCGATCATTTCATTGCCTATATGCTGGCGCATAACATCAGGGTCGAAGAGGATCTGATCGATCAGCTCTTTAACTCTAGTGAAAAGCGCCTGGCGCGCACGCTTCTGTTGCTCGCTCGGTACGGAAAACAAGATCAACCGGACCGCATACTTCCGAAGGTTTCCCAGGAAACCCTGGCGAGCATGGTCGGAACCACCCGTTCGCGCGTGAATTTCTTCATGAACAAATTCCGGAAACTCGGCTTCATCGAATATAACGGCAAAATCAAGGTCAATAAATCCTTGCTGACTGTTGTCCTGCACGAGTAAGAACGATTCACCCCCCAAATAAAAAGCCTGCCGGGACGCGAATTTCCCGGCAGGCTGGCGTTTTCCGACTTCTCTTAAATCGAAGCAGCGTGCTCCGATTCGTTGCGCGGCGCACTCTTTTCCAGAACCGACACAAGGTGACGCCCTGTTGCGGGTACGCCAACATGCTCGCCTCTCACGATTTCCTTTGCCTTGATGGCATGCCCATAGACCTGTTCGTTTGCGTCATCGTCCGGACGAAGGGTTGTGCCCTCGAGGGAGACCCCTGCAAACAGACCGCGCGAACGCGAGTAGCTGAGGATCTCGGCGCGCATCCAGGCGTCGGTATCCGCGGAAGCGTCGCGACCCTTGGGGCCTGCGGCGACAGACGCATCTGCGCCCAGTTTTACTTTGCTACTCAGAATGGACTCCATGCCTCTGTCATTCATCACCAGCAGGATTAAGTCGGTAGCTTCTCCACCGATCTGGAAACCAATGCTGCCGCCTTCCAACGCGTACATTGCGGGAGCTCCCCAAGGTCCGCGGAATTTATTGCCGGTCCGGCAAACCATGGCCCCCCGTCCGTATTGGGCGCCGACTATGAACGCAGCTTTCATCAGGTTCGGGAATACAATGACGCACTCCGCCTTTTCCAACAGCTCGTGAGGAATGTTGTCTGGAACGTTGAGCACTTCCTGCATGACAACACCGCTCTCTTCCAGGCGTTTTTGCTCCTTGTTCAATTCCGCTGCCAGCACGGTAACTCCTGCAAGGGTAATACACGCGATTCCAATCAATATTCGTTTCATCGGTGACCTCCATGGTCGGTAATTTCTTGTTCGATCGATTGATTTCTTTGGGACTTGCGATTGATGGGCGGTCAACGCGGGTTGATTCAGGAGAGGGAGATGCGTTACCCGACTCTCAGGCGGGGTAGTTTCAAGGTCTCAGGCTAGGAATTCTTTCGGGATCCGGCGACGACCAACACGATTCCCCCAACCAATGCCAGTCCCCCGAGGATCGGGGGTATGGAAACGTGTTTCTGCTCTTCCGCCGTCGCGTGGATCGGCCCGATGTCCAACACTTTTTCCTGCTTGGTGTAATTGAACCCCTGATACGCCAGTGCCAGACCGCCAAGAACAATCAACAGGATTCCAATCATCATTGCCGGTTTCATAGTCTCCGTTTCCCGATTAAACAGTACCTCTTCGGCCTGAAACCAGGTTGATCACCAGGATCACCAGAGCCGCGAGCAGCAGGATGTGGATTAATCCCCCCATGGTGTAGGAGGTGGCCACGCCCAATAGCCAAAGGATGCACAACACGACGAGAATTGTCCAGAGCATTGCATATTCCAATCTCACAAGTGGCCCGTACTTCCAGCGCTTGTGTCGCACCAAAGTGTTCGATTCCGATTTTTCTCGGATGTCCCATGTTGTCCCGCCTGCGGTGAAGTGTCTGTTCACTTGCGTACAAGTTCTCATTTATTTTGCCGGACTTGCGGCGATTGCCGGAGAAGTTGGAGCCAGCTTCAACTCTTCAAGAGATGTCAAGACGCTTTGCCAGCGGGCAGCGTCCTTTTTCATTTCGATGGGGGACGACGGATCGGAATAGAAGTCGAGAATATTCTGACGCAAGTCGGGTGAGGTCAGGTCAAACTTGCGCCCTGCAAGTTGACCCAGCAACTTCGCGTAAGTTTCATCGGTCAACGAATACTCGGCAGCCACGGTTTCCTTGCCGGTGTCTAAGTCAGAGTTGGCCAGTGTCAGCGAGTCCGTACGAACTTGTTGGAGATAAATCCGGTACTGATCGACGGTGGTGTTGATGCTCTTGAAATACAGATCTTCTGTTTTTGGCGTCGGGTTTTTGAACGCCATCGCCCGGAAGGGCCCAATCTTCGGCATGTATCGCAACACGATGGCCCAGAAACGCGTGCTGAATTTCGGCTTCGTGTAATCCTTCCCCCACTCTTTTTCGTATTCGGAGCGCGACAACCGGTACAGGAATTTCTGTTTTGCAAAGTCCGGCGTCTCCTTCATCATGTCCTTTTCGTGCGTCCGCAAGGCGATCTGCGTCATTCGCGGGATCAACCGGCTTACCGCAAACCGATAGGAACCGATGGCCAGATCCTCATGTGCCAGCACGTCTTTCAACTCCACTCCGTAGACGATTGGGAAAGTCCGCTCCAGCAGTGCCTTGGAAACCTGAAATCCGATGAAATCGTGATACTGCTGCGAAGCGTATCGATTCTTCGCCACTTGCACCATGTCGAATCCAAATTCCGTTTTCAGATGCGCGGTGTGATCCTGCGCATACCGCACGGAGTTCCCGTACTTCGCCCGCAGTTTGGGATATTCGATGGAAACGGCCTGATTGACCGCCGGGTGGCCGGCGATATCGGAAGCATAGTGCGCCAGCGCGCCCAGGGCGAAGGCGTATTCGTTGGCGTCCTGGCTCTGCCGAAGCAACTCTTGAACGAAATCCCCGCTGCGGACGTAGTGCACCAGATTGCTGAATTCCACGCTGCCAAACGGATAGTAGCCGAGGTCCTGGATCACCGCGCCGCCGTACGCGTAGCTGTGTGCTTCGGTGAGTTGCGCTTCCGTCAAGTCAGGGAACCGCTGCAAAAGAAGAGGCCTGAGCTCATTGCTCCATACGAGATCGACAATCTCCTCGTGCGTGAGCACGGAGTACGCGAATGATCCGTTCGTACCTAGAAGCGTAGCCATTAACATCGCCATGATGCGGATACACCACCAACTCCGGCCACGGAAGCCAGCGCCAGTGGCTGGCCGCGATTTAATTCGATTTTTTGAGTTCATTGACAAGTTTTTTCGCTTCCTTCATTCTTTCTTTGTAAAACGCGGGCTGCATCAGTGCCTGCTTCTCTCTCGCGCGCAAACTTTCCCGGGTGCTCTTCTTCGACAAGAAGAGAGATAACGCTACATATGTCTTGACCTCCTTTTCGAGGAAATTGACCACGCGTTGTTTGGTGTCGTTCATCGCCCGCCTCCAGCTCAATCCTGCCGGCGCCACAGGATTTGCCGATACCCAAATTGCCGGTGCGCGGGCTACAGCCGCCCGAGAAGCACCAGCACGACGACAATCAGCAGAACCATGCCTACTCCGCCCGACGGGACGTAACCCCAATCGCGGCTGTGCGACCACCGGGGAAAGACACCCAAGAGCGCCAGTATCAGGATAAAAATCAGCACGGTTCCAATCATCGCTTCTTCCTTTTCTGTGAATCTGGTTCGTGCTTGTTCTCCACTCCGGCGCCACTTGTGTCTAGCGACGCTCGTGGCCGCGGGAGGCGGAGATTCTTCCGGCCCGTGCGCTAACTGCGCGGCTAGTTCAAGTAAACGTTGATCGCGATCCGATCGCGAGGATACCTGCGGTTGTACAGATAATAGCCGTCACCCGAGTAGTCGACATACACGTCATCGTCGTCATACCAATTGTTCGACCAGTATTCCGGCCATGAATCGGCCAGGCTGAACCAATAACCGCCGTATTGAAAGCGGGGATATCCGCCGACAATAACCACGGGGTAGCTGTAAATCCTGAAGGAATGATCCGAGCCAAAGTAACCGTTATAGCGGTCTTCGGGAATGCGATAGCCGTTATAGCCCCCGCGTTGCTGCCAATCACGGTGCTCCGACTGCCAGTTACTCGCGCGATGCTGCTGCCAGGCTCCCTGTTGTTCGCCTTCCTGCCGGTGCTGCTCCTGCTGGGATTGCATACGGACTTGCTGCACATGGGGCTGCTGGTCTGAGCGCTGTTGCTGCCCTCTGGCTTGCTGCTGCGATTGATTGGCCGAGCGGTCCTGCTGCTGTTGCTGGCCCTGACGCTGCTGGTCTTGCTGGTGCTTGGTTATTTGTTGTTCTTGTTTCTGGGAATTGTCCCGTTGTTGTTGCTGCTTGTTGGAGTTGGCCTGCTGTTGTTTCTGCTGCTGATCCTGTTGGCTCTTGGCCTGCTGCTGCGCATGCTGTTGCTGCTCTTTGTTGGAGTTGGCTTGCTGCTGCTGTTGTTGTTTTTGCTGCTGATCTTGCTGGCTCTTCGCTTGCTGTTGCGCGTGCTGCTGCTGCTGTTTGTTAGAGTTGTCCTGTTGCTGTTGTTGTTTCTGTTGCTGATCCTGCTGGCTCTTGGCCTGTTGCCGAACATGCTGTTGTTGCTGTTTCTGCTCTGGTTGAGAGTTCGGCTGCTGCTGATGCGGCTGCTGTTGAGGATGTTGCTGCTGTTGCTGTTTTGGTTGCGGTTCCTGCTTCGGTTGCTGGGCCGGCTTTTCCTGGGGTTTCTGCTCAGGCCTGGCCGGTTGTTCCTGCTGCTTCGGTTTCTCTTGTTGGTCTTGGCGAGCCAAAGCCGGCGCGCCAAACCCGACAAGCAGGAACATTGCTGTCGTACTGATTATCCCAATTGATTTCATACTATTTTCTCCATGACCGATTCTTACTGCGCGCGCTCTTGCACCTGGCCGGCGCGCCTGCTTTTACGGCCATAATGTTTGTTTCCGGACCACGGCCCTGGGTCGGCCGTTCACGGCTGCTTGCCTAAGTGCCGACGCGGATTCGCGAGAGGGAGTGAAAGAGTCCAAACGCGTCCAGGAGCCACAACACGACGCCGATGACCACGACTGCGTTCAAGATCGACTTGATGGTTCCCTGCATAGGAATGAATCGATTCACCAGCCACAACAAAACGCCCACGACGATCAGGGCTAGTAAAATTTGCATGAGAGGCATTGTGCATTTCCTTTCTGACTGCGCTGCAAGACACTTCCAGCCTGGCCTCGAATCGTTCCATGCGCCTTCTCCTTAAGAAAAAGAGATGAGCACTACGGGTTCTTGAAATGCGGCGCTTTTTCTTGGGCCAGGGTGTCCGGTTAAATTGTTGTTCGAAATCCTTGACGCTTGTGATGGCCGAGGGGAACAAGCTCATGGGGTGGACTGGCCAACAAAACAGTCCCTTCATTGCATTCCCATCCTATGCTCACTGAAGAACAGAGTCTGTTCACTTGTGTACAACTTCGCCGTTTGTTCGCGCCGGATCCGTTCGCCGAAGCAACCTGTGCATAACTCTTCTCCAATCCACCGCCTCGACTCCATCTTTTTCCCGCCCGTCTCACGAGTTGAAGCGCCGGAAAAAGAACCGGCACGGGATTCCTCGAAGCTCTGCGGTTGGCGGGATTTGCGGTACGATGGAAGAGATGTCTCAAGCACAAGGGATTCGCGTCGCCCGCATACTCGGCATACCCATTTACATTGATTTCAGCTGGATTCTTGTTTTCGGTTTAATAACCTTCACCATCTCCGGCAATTTCGCTGCCCAGCATCCCACGTGGACCAGCACGCAGACCTGGACGGTTGGCGTTCTCACCACCCTATTGTTCTTCGCCTCCGTGGTTTTCCACGAACTGGCCCACAGCGTTGTCGCCCAAGGCTATAAAATCAAAGTCCTCTCCATCACTCTGTTCATCTTTGGCGGATTGGCGCGCATCAGCCGCGAGCCTTCGAAAGCAATTCAGGAATTCAACATCGCGGTGGCCGGGCCCCTCGCCAGCGGATTTCTCGCCGTGCTCTTCTACTCGCTAACGCTCTTTTTCCCCGGCAATCCGATGGTCGGCGCGCTCGCCACGTATCTCTGGCAAACCAATCTTTCGCTGGCCATCTTCAACCTGCTTCCCGGTTTTCCGCTGGACGGCGGCCGCATCTTTCGCGCCATCGTCTGGGGAGCGACAAAGGATTTTTCACGCGCGACGCAAGTGGCCGGCGCCAGCGGCAAGCTGATCGCTTACGCGTTGATCATCTTCGGTATCGGCTCGATCGCTTATGGAAACTGGAACGGCGCGTGGCTCGGACTCATCGGCTGGTATCTGCTGAACGCGGCTCAAGCCAGCGTGGCCCAGGTCACCATCCGCGGCGCACTTTCCGGCTTGTGCGCAACCGACGTCATGAGCCAGGAAGTGCCCACCATCCCAGCAAACATGAGCCTCGAGGAATACGGCAACGAAGTTCTTCGCACCGGGCGCCGTGTGCACATCGTCACCATGGACGACCACCTCGTCGGCTTGATGAATGTGGCGGCCCTGAACAAGGTTTCGCGCGACGAATGGAATATGAACTCGGTTCAGGCCGTGATGGTGCCGCGCGACAAAATCATCTGGGCTTCGCCGGAAGAGCCTTTGCAGCGCTTGCTGGAGCGCCTGCTGGCCGCGGATGTGAACCAGATGCCCGTGGTCAGCCATGGCGAGGACGGCTCCGCGCACATCGTTGGCATCGTCACGCGGGACGCCATTTTGCGCGTCATCCAGACGCGCAGCGAACTCGGCACCGCGTTAGGCAGTCGCTGACGCGGCCGCAGCCGGCGATTCTTTCGCCGTTTCTTCCGCAGCTCTGCGCGCGCTGACGCGATATCCGCCGCTGCGGAAATCCACGGCAATTTTCGAAAACCCCACTCTCGTCAGGCGCGCAAACGCGGAACCTGGCGTCACCGGCGTAAACGTGCTCTTGTAATGCGCCGCCCGGTGAATCCAGCCGTCATTGATCTCGAATGCGAAAAAAGATCCGCCCGGACGCAGCACCCGGTGCACTTCGGCGAACGCGCGATCCTGCAGTTCCCTGCTCTTCAAGTGATGCAACACCAGGATGGCGATGGCCGAGGAGAAAGATTCGTCGGCAAATGGCAGCGTGGCCGCGTCGCCGCAGAGCGGCGTGACTTGCGTGCCAGCGTGATTCGCTTTCAGCTTCCGTAGCGAGCGCGGGTCATACTCAAGCGAGGTGACTCGAGGCGCAAGTTTCAGCAGGTGCCCCGTTGCCGCACCGTAACCCGCTCCGATTTCGAGGACGTGATCCCCTAGCCGCGATCCGGACAGCACCCAGGGAAGCAGAAACCGGTGCGTCATGCGCTGCCACAGCGAAGTGGAGCAAAAGAAATGTTCCATTCTGTTCATGGTCGGGGTGAGGGGAATCTCTATAGTAACGCAGCCGACCCTTGGGTGAACTGATTTTCTTAGGGCGTAAACGTAATGACTTCCTCAGTGGCAGCTTCCCGATCCGGAATCTGTAAACGTTTTGCCTGCCTCCGGAATGAACTTCCACTCGTACCCGGTTGGCTTGAGCGAGAGTTTCAAGACGCCGAACGTGTCGTTATTCCTGACTTCGCTGTTCGATTTGTATATTCCGAACTCACGATGGTTCTTTCCGCCGGTCCCGACAACAAATTCGCGAATCCCCCGCTTGGGATCTGCATTTCCGTTGGGATCCTGCGGCGCAAATCGCTCGTAATCGTGGTCGTGGCCGTTCAAAATGAGTTCCGCGTTGAAGTCATACAGCGCCTGCCAGAATGCGCCGACTTCCGGATCATTCCCATGGTTGAGCCCGGAGCTGAAACGTGGCTTGTGAAAGTAGGCCAGCGTGCAACCTGAGGGATGAGCAGAGAGATCGGCCCGCAGCCATTTTTCTTCGGGCGACCCGGCCTCACAGCCACCGACCTCTTTGCACTCGGAATTCAGCACAATGACGTGCCACGAGCCGAGGTCATAGCTGTAATAACCGGCCTTGGGATCTCCGGCGGCAGCGCCAAAATATTGGAAGTAGTATGTGGCGCCCGAAGAATGAAATTCGTGGTTACCCACGGCCGGCCGGGTGCGATCCTTCACGCGCCCCCACGTCTTGTCGTAACACTTGAAATTTTCCGCCGTACCGTCCGGATAGGCTAGGTCTCCCAGCGCCATCACCGTTCCGGGATTGGCCTCCAGCAACTTCGCCGTGGCCTCCGCACCGGCAAGGTCGGTGCAGTCGGCGATATCCCCCGCGCCGATCAAGATGACCTCTTGCTCCGTGTCACTAGGTCTGGCTGAACCGAGAGGAAACAATGTGAAAACGAGCGGCACCAGGCTAAATGACACGACCAGATACAAACCCTTTGGCGAAAACATAATCTCCCTTCATCGGACTGCATGTCGCAATCGCTCTTCAGCCCATAGAATACAGGCATTCCGATAAACGGAACCTAAATTGGACCTGAAATAGCTTTCAGAATTCGCGAACATGGGGGACTTCCCAACTGATAATTGTTAATTTGTGAGAATTACGGCTAGTGCAGCATCGGCCGGATGCGCCGCAGGGCCGCGGCAAACTGGTCGGCATTATACGAAGACGGATTCTCAAGCTGCTGGAACAACACATTGATCGCGCCGCGGACCTCCGCATCGTTCGCGGGTTTCGTGTCCTTGGCATACGCGATGTACAGCGAATCTATCGCCATCGCCGCCTGCTCGGCTGCGCGCTCGTCGGCGATGGCGATATTCTCTGCATCGTCCGTGAGGCGCTGTATCATTCGCAGTGTAATCGCCTGGTCGTACTGCATCGCTGCCAGCCGCTCGGCAATTTGTTGGGCCAATGGCGCGGCTGCCGAAGCCGCTTTCGCCACCACCGCGCGGTCCGGGTTCAACTTGCTCATCTCGTTCGACACGGTGAGCATATGCTTGTCCAACTTCTGCCCATTCCCCGAATCGATCTGCTTGGCGAGCAAACGGAAAACCACATAGCGCGACGAGTTCCAAGCCGGATCGCCCGGACGGCGGCCTTCGTAACCATGCGCCTGGCGCCAACTGTCCTTCGCCGGACCAAGCGAGTGATGGCACGCAAAGCAGGAAAGCTCCGAATACTCCGGCCAAACATCCTTCTTATCAAATCGCTCGTTGCGCGCCCGCCAAGCCAGACGATCCATCTCTCCGCGAAGTTGCACGGCTTGCCCCGTGCCCCAATCCCGCACTCCGGCCCAGGCCGCTTCTTCCGCGGGTTTTCCCGGCGCCGATTCGCGCGGCACTTTCCAGTGGCGCTGCATCACCGCGGAAAAAGAGTCCAGCTCAAAATAAATATCCGGATGCCCCGCCGCGATCATCTCGTGGTCAACAAACTTGTTCTTCGTCCCCAGATGGCACTCGAGGCACTTCTCCGTGCGATGAATCACGTTGCGCGTGTCATGCATCCCCAGCGCCACGGATTTTTCATGCGGCCAGTCTCGCGTGGTGTGCGGCCCAAGCCACGCCGACGCCGGGCCGTGGCAATTTTCGCAGGACACTCCATCAGCCAATTCAAACGGGCGGCCACGCTGCTCCGCCGTGGTAAGCAGCGCGTGACACGCCAGGCATTTCGGCGCCTCTTCCGCTTTGCTTTCCAGTTTCAGGATGCGCGCCATGCGCTCGCCAACTTCGCCCGTCAAAGCGCCATACGCGCGGCTGTGCTTGTCCTGCAAAATCCAGGTCGAATATTCGTTCTGGTAGATGCGGCTGCCCGCCACAGGCTTCACGCTTCCGTGACAACTTGTGGCCGCGCAGGAGCCCGGGCCGATGTATTTCGACGGCTCCGGCGTATCCGTCGAAGCGGACCGAGCCGGCAGCAAACAAAAACACAGTGCCGCAAAAATCAGGACGGGCTGTGCGATGCCAGACTTGAGTTGAATTCCCATTGAGGGCTGCGCGAAAAGTTCTGATGCTTTATATCGTTCTACTGGCAGTGAAGTCAACGACCACAAAATTTCGTCAGTGGGTCAGTCTCCGGTTACGCCATTTCGGTGCTGACCGGGCGCACCGAGCGCAATGACTACATGGCGAGGGATCCGCCGCACTCATTCCGCAGCGATCAATAGCCCGCGCTTCCCGGGTGTACCAAATAAGACAGATTAATCTCCATTTCGATGCAATCTTTGACCAAAGCTCTCATCGGGCGATGTCCGAGGACCCGAAACCCCAGAGAAGAGGCAATGCTTATGTTTATAAAAGACGCTGTAAAACGGGCGACGCTATTCTGCCTGTTGGTTGCCCTCGCTGCCTACGCGTTGCCAGCAATGGCCGACAATGATGATCCCCCCTCGCGTGTTGCGCGACTTGCTTATGCGCAGGGCTCCGTTTCCTTCCAACCGGCTGGAACCGAGGATTGGGTGACCGCAGGGATGAACCGCCCTGCGACCACGGGCGACAAATTGTGGTCCGATCATGACGGTCGAGTGGAGCTGCAACTCGACGGCTCCATGATTCGCTTGTCGAACAACACCGGCTTTTCGTTCCTGAATCTGAGCGACACCGTCACACAGATTCAATTATCCGCGGGTACCCTTCTGGTTCGCGTACGCCGCCTCGACGACAACGAGACCTATGAGATTGACACCCCGAACCTGGCGTTTTCGGTCTTGCGCCCCGGCGTATACAAGATCAGCGTGAACGATGCGGGAGATTCAACCGCCATCAGGATTCGCAGCGGCCAGGGCGAAGTGACCGGCGGAGGCGCCGCTTACACGGTGCACGCCAACGATTACTCTACATTTAGCGGGTTCGATCACCTGAGCGCCAATTCCGAAAACTACGGGAACGAGGAAGACCAATTTGATAGCTGGGCCGCCAATCGCGACCGTCGCTCGGAGCACTCCAACTCTGCGCGTTATGTCTCATCGGACGTAGTTGGTTACGAGGATCTGGATGATCACGGCTCCTGGCGCCAAACTCGCGACAACGGCAACGTATGGTTTCCCCGCACATCCGTCCCGGGTTGGGCTCCTTATCACTACGGCCATTGGGCCTATATCGAGCCTTGGGGTTACACGTGGGTTGATGACGAGCCCTGGGGATTTGCGCCATTCCATTACGGCCGCTGGGTTTCCTATGAAGGTTCATGGGGCTGGGTGCCGGCCCCTCCGCGGTCTGAAGGCGTCGTCTATGTCCGTCCAGTGTACGCCCCTGCGCTTGTGGCTTGGGTCGGAGGCCCTCATTTCGCAATCGGCGTCGGAGTTGGTGGTGGAGAGTACGCGTCCGGCGAAAGCGTGGGTTGGTTTCCCCTTGGCCCCCGCGAAGTATACGTGCCGTCTTATCGGGTGAGCCGCAATTACGTAAACAATGTCAATGTTTCGAACACTACCGTGAACTCAACGGTTGTGAACAACTACTACAACAACACCGTGGTCACCAATAATGTGAACGTGACAAACGTGAAATATGTGAATCAAAGTGTGCCTGGCGCAGTAGCGGCGACCACTCCGAATGCATTCACTGGCGCTCAGTCGGTCAGCAAAAATTCCGTGAAGGTCGATCAGCGGGAAGTGGCGAGCGCGCCCGTCAGGGCGTTTACGCCGTCAGTCGTCCCTGCCAAACAAGCGGTTCTCGGAACAGGTACTGCTGCCGCCAAACCACCCGCCGCAATCGAGACACGCGCGGTCGTCGCCAAAGTAGCGCCGCCCCCGCCTCCGCCCACATTTGAAAAGCAGCAAGAAGCGATCAAGAGCAACGGCGGCAAACCGCTCTCGACTGCTCAAGTGCGGCAGATCGAGCCTCCAGCGGCCCACCGAGAAGCACCTGTGAACATAGCGCCAGCCGCGAAGGCCGTCGCGGCCCCGGTGCCCGTGGCGAACAGACCAGTTCAACCTCAGACTGCTCAACCTCAAGCAGGACAACCTGCACAGGTGGCGCCGAGTGCTGGCAACAAAGCGGTACCGATTCCCAACCATCCCGCAGACCGTCCGGCAGAACGTCCCGCGAGTCTCCGCGAAACTCCTGAACCAGTGCAGACCAATCGACCCCCGGCTGTGAATAAGTCTCCTCAGGCGGCGCCGGCGGCGGTGCAGCCCAGCAATCCTCCGGGGAATCGCCCAACGGATCGTCCGGTGAGCCCAAACAACACTCCTGAACCAGTGCAAACTAATCGGCCCCCGGCCGTGAATAAGTCTCCTCAGGCAGCGGCGCCGGAGACTGTGCAGCCCAACAATCCTCCGGCGAATCACCCAACGGATCGTCCGGTGAACCCCCACGGCACTCCGGAACCAATGCAATCGAATCGGCCCCCGGCAGCGAATAACCCTCCGCCGCCACCAGACCATCGCACCGACCGGCCCGTGCCGCCGAATGATGCGAATCCGAATGCAAGCAAGCAGGTGACGCCGAACAGACAGCCGCCCACCACGCCTCCGAATGACCGCCCGGCGGATCGTCCCGGTAATGCAAACATCCCCTCACAGCCCCCACAACCCAATCGGGCGGCTCCTCCTCCGGCAGTTCATCCGAACGAGATTCCTGCTCCCCCTCGGCCGGTCGTGCAGTCCTCGCCGAACAGCGAATTGGACCGGAAGCACCAGCAAGAACTGGATCAGCTTCACGCGAGTCAGACACAGGATCGACAGAAAGTTCAACAACAGCAAGAGCAGGAACACGCGAAGCTCGCCCAACAACAGGCGGACGCGGCTAAAAAACAGCAAGTCGAGCAGCAGCACCAAGCGCAAACGCAACAATTACAGGATAAGCATGCGCAAGAGCAGAAACAGCTCCAGGAAAAACAACAGCAGGAACGTCAGAATCCGCCGCCCAAGCCTCAAAAGAAGGAGGACCATCCTCCAGCGGATAAGCCTTAATCGCGCGCTGAGATTTCTCGTCAGTCAGACGTTGAGGTGCTTGTCACTGGGCTCGGCACAAACTGGAAATTGTTCCAGGCCCGGGTTACCAATGCCAGAAGAATTCGAGCCATATAACGATCACTGTCAGATAGAGCTGCCCGGCCGTACCTGGGGTCCGGGTACGCAAGGCTGAAGACCGCAAGAGCAACGATGGCGGCCGCTCCCAGCGCACGCTAGCCCAGTTTGTACCGGCGCAAGAGCGGTGCCACCACCATGAGGCCCGTATGGAGAACGAAGATGATCCGCAACGCTCGCCTTCCAGGGTAGCTGCCGCCCTCGACAGCAACATTCTAACCGCGTGCATTTCAAGGAGCCCAGAGTTCACCGGATACGAGTCGGAGTTCGTCCATGTGGCTATCGGATACTGAGCCACACAAAATTCCCAATATTCGAGGTCCTGCTTCGGCGGATGTCGTATTTACAAGTCGAGTTTCCGCGCGAACTCTAGGCGGGCAAGCGGACACGGCGAACCAGGCTTTGGAAGCGGGGGTCAGAGCGCAGGCTATCAATCCGCAAGTCAGCTTTGATAAACCAGGAAATGTCCAAAGATCTCTCGGCGTAGGCTTTTTCCAGCAACTCGAATGCTCTGTCCTTCTCACCGAGTCCAGCGTATATCGTAGCCATTAGATACGGCGAAACATACGCACTCTTCGATTTTCGCTCCAACTCACGAAGGATCTTCTCCGATTCCCCTCTACGGCCGATGACTGCATATGCATGCGCCAGCGCGGCGGTGGAATCCTGATCCCCATCCGACATCTCAATCGCCTTCTGATACTCGGAGATAGCTTCCAACAATTTACCTGTGCCCTGATAGCCTACGCCGAGATAGTAGTGTTCAAGCCATTCGTTAGGATCCGAAACCATGCCTTTACGGCTTGCTTCAATCAAACGCTCGTAATCCCTCAACTCGTAATAGGCCCCGGATTCTGTCAGTGCGAAGCTGGGACTGAGATCCAACTCACCGCTCCTCGTGAGCTCCGACAGAGCCTCGGCACGCCGGCCAGCAAAACTGAGGTAGATAGAGCGATCCTCATGAGCGCAACTGTAACTTGGGGCCAGAGCGATGGCGCGGTCGAACTCTCGATCGGCAGCCGCCCAGTCCCACTTATACCGCCAATTCAGCACGCCAAGCGTATCGTGGGCTTCGCCGATTGTGTCGTCCAATTCCAGGGCTTTGTGCACAGCCTCATCCGCAAATCGATATGCGAGGTCTGGCGATGACTGATGGAAGTACGCCAAATAGGCATAAGAGTCTGCCAACCCCGCGTACGCGAGGGCAAAGCCTGGGTCTTTTTGGATCGATTCTTGGAACAGGCGCTGCGCCTTCTTAAGTGAATCAGACTTGGTGAACTCGGTCGTAAAGTAAAAACGCCCCCTGAGATAAGCCTCGTAAGCGTCTGGGTTCACAGGGCGGGCCGAGCGGAGCCGAGCCTGCTGCTGTGGAGTTAACTGTGCGCGGACCTGCTGTGCGATGGACTCCGCCACCTCACTCTGCAAATTGAGGACTTCGCCAAGATCGCGTTCATACGTCTCAGCCCACAGGTGCTGGTCTTTGGGTGCATTAAGCAGTTGCGCCGTAATTCGCACCCGTTGACCCGACCGTAGAACCGATCCTTCGACTATGGCGTCCACGTTCAATTCTCGTGCAATCTCTGGCAGACCCTTCTTTGTGCCTTTGTAACGCATCACTGAAGTCCGGGAGATGACCCTCAGGGAGCCAATCTTCGCGAGATCTGTAATCAATTCGTCCGTCATTCCATCAACGAAATAGTCCTGGGATGGATCGCCAGATAAGTTATCGAGTGGAAGGACAGCAATAGAGCGTAAGCGGGGAGCCGCAGCGGCGCGATCGGGAGTCGTCCGCGCCAGCCAGAGAGCCAATCCGACGGCAAGAAAAGCCAGGAGGGTCACCCCTAGCGCTGCGCGATGTCTGGTTGGCCTTACAGCAACGGTTGCTTCGCCGGATGGCCCACTTTGGTGAGAAGGCCACAGGGGCTGGATCTCCACCCCTTTCACCGCCGCAATAAACCTGTATCCCCGACGCGGCAGTGTTTCGATGTATCGCGGTGTGTCGACCGAGTCGCCCAGCGTTTCGCGAAGGCGCGCAATTGCGTTGTGGAGGCTATGGTCGAAGTCGACGAAAGTGTCGGCCGCCCAAATCTGTTCCCGAAGTTCGTCGCGGGTTACCACATCACCGGCCCGCTTCAGCAGCGTCGCAAGGACTTGGAGCGGCTGGCCCTGCAGGCGCAGTTTTACGCCGCGTTTACGCAGCTCGCCCGCATGCACGTCCAGTTCAAAAACGTCGAAGCGCAGCACGCGCTCGGCTGGTGCGGAAGTAGCCATATCGAAGCCGCAAGCTTCGAAAAGCGTACCACAGTTCCAGCTCCATGCAGGAGACCCGTCCTCTTCGACCGGGAACATCTTTGTCTTTAGCACTTTAGCAATGGAGAAAACTTTGGGGACGGATAGGGGTGGCGAGGATTGACGCATTCGGGCTAAAGGGCCAAAGTTGCCATCGCTTTCACGCTCGAGGCCACGGCAGTCGGCCGCACCGCGCATAACAAGCTGTCGGCGCTTTCCCGGGCGAACTGCTAAATCGAAAGGAAGAAGATCCATGACGAAAATCTCACTAGTGAAGCTCGGTCTAGCCGGTTGCTGTTTGATGTTCGCCGGCGTGGCGGAGCACGAAGATGCACCAAGTATCGCGCAGGTCGTAATCCTGGACGAATGCGATCCAGCTACCTTCAATGACCCGAAGGCGGTTGGGCCGGACTTCTGCAAGAACGTTGCGCTTGGAGCAGCCACAAAGTTTTCCGACCTGTTTACAAAAGCGGCTGCCGGAACTCCTGACCCGAACTGGGACTTCGAACCCGACGCACTCTCTGTCAGGAAAGGAACCACACTGAGCGCCGTCAACCAGGGTGGCGAACCTCACACCTTCACCGAGGTTGCGAAGTTCGGTGGCGGCTTTATAACCCCGCTTAATGCGCCAGGGGAGGTTGTGGTGCCAGAGTGTGACGGCGGCTTTTCGAAAGTCTCGATTGCCAAAACCCGAGTCCTTCAAGGCAGCCAACTCCAGGTCTCGGGTCTGTCGAAAGGCGAACATCTTTTTCAGTGCTGCATCCATCCTTGGATGCGCATGAAGGTCGACGTGAAATGACCCGTCGGCGCAAGAAAACACCGGAACGTGAATCTTGCGCTAAATGAGCCAGATGTTGAGGAGGAAGGGGCAACAACAAGTACGGAGGCGAAGCACCATGCCCGGATTCGTCTGGGAAGGCGCTTCGCCAACGCGCTTTTCCGATGATTTCTGAGGCAAACCGAATCAACGCGGATTTTTTGGCGAACGCGCTTATGTCAGCGTGGCGTGCTGCTAAAATTCCCCCCGCCCGAGAACTTCCCGCGTCTAACCTCGCTATTTACAAGTCGCGGCATCCCCCCTAGTATGCGTGGTAACAGTTCCTGGAAATGCGCCGCCCAGTTGCGCAAAACGGCGGAGTTTCGCGAGACCTATCAACGTGATCTTTGACGAACTGCGGGCCATACAACTGCGTTTCGGGTATCTGCCCAAGGCGGAACTCGAGGCCCTTTCTGAACGCACGCAAACTCCGCTCTACCAGCTCCACAGTGTCGCCAGCTTTTATCCTCATTTCCATCTAGCGCCTCCCGCAAAGGCCGAAATTCGCCTCTGCGACGACATGAGTTGCCATCTGAACGGCTCCTGCGAACTTCGCGCGGAACTCCTGCGCCGATTTTTCGGCCTGCGTTCGGAAGATGTGCAGGTGAAAGACGTAAGCTGCCTCGGTCGGTGCGATCAGGCCCTGGCGGTTGCGGTGAACGACGAAATCTACGTCCACGTGAATGCCGACAAGGTCGAAGACCTGGCGCGCCGGGCGATCCGCGGCGATCATCCGCATGTCCAGCAACCCCAGGAAGCCTGCGCCGCCTGCGCCTCCGACCCCTATGGCGACGGCGAAAAATATGGAGTTCTGCGCCGCTTCGTCGCCAGCAAGGATTGGGATGGCCTGCTGGCCATGTTGAAAGAAGCGGAACTGAAGGGCATGGGCGGCGCGGGATTTCCCACCTCGATGAAGTGGGATCTCGTTCGCAAACAAGCCGACCCCGTGCGCTACATCGTCTGCAACGCCGATGAAAGCGAGCCCGGCACCATCAAGGACCGCTTCATCCTCAGCCACCTTCCACATCTTGTGATCGAAGGCATGGCCCTCGCCGGGCTCGTCACCGGCTCGAAGCGAGGCATCCTCTATATTCGCCACGAATACCCGCTGCAGGAAGAGATTTTCGGCGAAGAGCTGCGCCGTTGCGCGAAGGCAGGATTACTCGGCAAGAAAATTCTCGGCAGCGATCTCGATTTCGATTTGGAGATTTTCGTAAGCCCTGGCGGCTACATCTGCGGCGAGGAAAGCGCCCTGATCGAAGCCATCGAAGGGCACCGCGCGGAGCCACGCAACAAGCCACCCTTCCCCGGACAAATGGGGCTATGGCAAAAGCCTACAGTGATTAATAATGTCGAAACCTTCGCCAACGTGCCCCAGATTCTGGCGCGTGGCGTCGAGTGGTTCAAAACCGCGGGTGTGAGTGGCTCCCGCGGATTGAAGTTCGTCGGCGTCAGCGGCCAGGTGGAACACCCGGGAGTTTTCGAAGTTCCCATGGGCACCTCCATGAGCGAAGTGATCTTTGGCCACGCCGGCGGAATTCGCGGCGGAAAGAAATTGAAAGCCTTTGCGCCTTCCGGCCCCTCGTCAGGATATTTGCCCGCCTCAATGGTGGAAGTGAAGCTGGACTTCAAAGCCCTGGCCGATGCCGGCTCCATGCTCGGCTCCGGCGCAATCGTGGTTTGCGACGACTCCACCTGCATGCTGGACATGGCCCTGAACGCGGTGAAATTTTATCGCAATGAATCCTGCGGCAAGTGCGTCCCCTGCCGCATGGGTTCGCAAAAAATGGTCGAGATCCTCACCCGCTGGACGCAGGGCGGCGTCAGCGAACCGCAATTCGCCGCCGATCTGAAACTAGTGGACGATCTCTCCGCCGCGATGAGCCAGACTTCGATCTGCGGACTCGGCCAAATCGTTCCCGCGCCCGTGCAATCGGTACTGAAACACTTCCGGCCGGAAGTGGATGCACACGTCATGAAGGGACAATGTCCCAGTGGTATCTGCTTCTCCGCTGCCAATCGTTTGGCGGAGTTGCCTCGAGTGAGCATACGACCATGACCGCTGCCGGCATGATCGAACTCACCATCGACGGCAAAACCGTCCAGGTGCCGCCGGGCACCACCGTCTTCGATGCCGCGCGCATGAACGGCATCTCAATACCCACCTTGTGCCACCTGCAAAGCCAAACGCCCGTCGGCGTCTGCCGCCTCTGCGTCGTGGACACCGGCGCGCGCGTTCTCGGCGCCGCTTGCGTCCGGCCCGTCGAGCCGAACATGAAGGTGCAAACGAATTCGGAAAAAGTTCTCGCCGCCCGCAAAACCCTTCTCGAATTATTAATGTCCGATCACCCCTCCCCTTGCGCGCGCCAGGAAAACTCGGGCGACTGCGAACTGGAGACGCTGGCGAAGGAAGCGGGCGTCGGCACGCCAAGGTTCCCTCGCCGCACAATTTCGCGCGGTCACGACGATTCCTCGCTCGCCATCTCCGTCGATCACGATGCCTGCATCCTGTGCGACCGCTGCATCCGCGGCTGCGATGAAATTAAAAACAATTTCGTCCTCGGCCGCATGGGCAAGGGATACTCCGCGGGCATCGCTTTCGATCTGAACGCCCCGATGGGCGATTCCACCTGCATCTCCTGCGGCGAGTGCATGGTCTCGTGTCCAACAGGCGCGCTGACCAATAAAGGTGTGGCAGGCACAGCGCTGGCAGTCGGAACCGATGCTGCGCTCACGCCAGAAGAACTTCACAAGCTGCCGGTCTTCGCCGGAGTCTCTGGAACTTTCCTGGAACTGAATCGCGGCGCAATCGTGAAGCGCCGTTTCCGCAAGGGCGACGTCATCTGCCGCGAAGGCGATTTCGGCTCCACGGCCTTCTGCATCCTGGAAGGCAAGGCGCAGGTTTCCATTTCCACGCCCATCGCCCACGTGAAAACCGAAGGCGGCGCCATCGGCCTGTTCAAGAAGCTGAAAAGTTCGCTCGTCGGCCGCGAAGAAGACAAGCGCGCTGAAGAAACCCGCGACCGCACCATTCCCATCGACGCCTCCGTCGACCTCCCCTACGGCAACCCCGTCGCCGAACTCGGCCCCGGCGATCTCTTCGGCGAAATGACCTGCATGAATTTCTACCCGCGCTCCGCAACCGTGCGCGCGGAATCCGATGTCGTCGCCTACGAAATGCTGCGCAACGTCCTCGACATCATGCAGAAGAACAAAACGTTTCGCGCGCAGGTGGACCAGAACTACCGCCGCCGCGCCCTCGAGAACCATTTGCGTGGCGTGCCGATGTTCTCTGAACTCTCGCCCGATTTCATCGCTCACCTGAAAGAAAGCGTGGAACTTGTCCGCTACGCCCCAGGCCAGGGGATCGCGCGGCAGGGCGATCCCGCCGACAGCTTTTATCTGGTGCGCATCGGTTTCGTAAAAATCACCGAGGAATATCCCGGCGGTGAACTCGTCCTCGCCTATCTCTCGCGCGGCGACTATTTCGGCGAAATCGGCCTGCTCGGGGGCGGCTTCCGCACGGCAACCTGCGTCGCTCTCGACCACGTCGAAGTCGTCAAGATTTCCGGTGATGACTTCCGACAGATGATCGAGCGCTTTCCCAACATCCGTGCGGGCCTCGAAAAAGTTGCCGCCGAACGCCGCGCCGCCAACGAGCGCCGCCTGCAAATGATGGAACGCGTACCGCTCGATCAATTCCTCTCGCAGGGCTTGATGGAGGCGCAAAGCCTGCTGATTCTCGATCTGACGAATTGCACGCGCTGCGATGCCTGCGTGAACGCCTGCGCCGATGCGCATGACGGCGTGACGCGCCTGGTGCGCGATGGACTGCGCTTTGAAAACTATTTGGTCGCCACCTCCTGCCGGCAATGCCGCGACCCGCTCTGCATGGTCGGCTGCCCCGTCGGCTCGATCCGCCGCCGCAATTCTCTGGAAGTGATCATTGAGGACTGGTGCATCGGCTGCGGACTCTGCGCGAGGAATTGCCCCTACGGCAACATCAACCTGCACCCGTTTGAGGTGATGGCGGAAGATCCCGAGCACGCCGGCCGCAAGAAAGCCGTCATCAAGCAGAAAGCGACGTCCTGCGATCTCTGCACACACTTGAAAGAGCCGAGTTGCGTCTACGCGTGCCCACACGACGCCGCGCACCGCGTGGATCCGCGGAAATTCTTCGGCGAAATTCTCGGGCAAGGTAACGGAAGATGAGCGCGCTCGCATGAGAATGGACCAGACCCAACGCGGCTGGGCCATCGGATCTCTCGGACTCTTGGCGATCAGTGCGGTTGCCTACGTGATCTACGTATTGCAATCGCCGGCCGGGCCAAGCGGTGGAAGTTTTATGGGCCTGGTGTTCGGCATTGTGGGCTTCGCGTTCATGATCTTCGCCGCGCTGTTGGGCGCGCGGAAGCGCATTCCCACCTGGAGGGTGGGCCGCGCGCAAGCCTGGATGCGCGGCCACTTGTGGCTCGGCCTCTTGAGCTTGCCGATGATTTTATTCCACGGTGGATTTCATTTTGGCGGCACGCTGACGCGCGTGCTGATGTGGCTGACAATCATCACCGTCTCCAGCGGCTTGTATGGCGCAGCGCTGCAAAACTATGTGCCGCGCGTGATGACCAATGATATCCCGCTCGAAACGATCTACGACGAAATTGGTAATGTCCGCAAAGCCCTGCGCATGGAAGCCGACAAGGTGGTCGAAAGCGTCTGCGGCCGCCTGGGCCTCGTCGAGGAAATTGATGAAGGCCAGCGTGCCGGCGGCTTCACCGCACTTCGCCCAATCGCTGCCACCTCCGCTCCATTGCGAACCTCAGCCGCGGTGAGCGCGGGCGCAAGCGCGGCTGTGGCCATGGCGCCGGAAATTGTTCTGTTGACCGAGGAAGAGAGCAAGCCCCTGCGGCTTTTCTACTTCTCCGAAGTCCGCGCGTTTCTCGAAGCGCCCGCGTGGCAACGTCAACGTCTCGGCGATCCCGAGCGGGCGAAAAGCGCCTTCGCGGCGCTGCGCCGGCTCATGCCGCAGGTCGCGCATCCCGCTCTCGACGATCTTCTCAGCATCTGCGACGAAACGCGGCAATTGATGCGCCAGGAACTCTTGCACCGCTGGCTGCACGGCTGGCTGCTCGTCCATATTCCGCTTTCGCTTGCGCTAATTTTACTGGGCGCCATTCACGCCGTAATGGCGCTGCGATATTAAAAGGTTTGCAAAGTAGCGAGCAACCATTGCCCAGAACACGCACGACCAAAACGGTGGCGCAACGCATCGACTTGAACTATTTCAAGCGCCCCACTCCGTTCAAGCGCGCCAGACTCGCGCTGGTCATCCTCGCTCCTTTGCTCGCCATCGGCTGGATCGCCTGGCGCGGTTTTTCCCGCGACTCCCGTGTCTACTCCAGCGGCCGCATGAGCGAACCCCACGCCGTGCTCGAAAAGCAGTGCGCAGCCTGCCACGTGCAAAAGGCCGGCGAATTCTCCGCAAAAGCCGCCGACACCGCCTGCCTCTCCTGCCACGACGGCCCCATCCACCACGAAAACCAGGTGCGCGCCGATGTCCCAGTTTGCGCAACGTGCCACGTCGAGCATCGAGGCCGCATAAGCATCGTCGCCTCCAGCAACGTAAGCTGCTCGGAGTGCCACTCGCATCTGAAATTTGCCGGCGGCAACACGCTCTACGCCACGAACATCCGCACACTCGAAGACGGCCATCCGGAAATCGCCGCGCTGCGGAATAACGCCAAGGACCCCGGCACCATCCTGCTGAACCATTCCATCCACATGAAGCCCATCCGCCGTGGACCCAACGGGCCTCTCGTCCAGATGGACTGCGCCGATTGCCACCGCCCGGAAGCCGTCAAAGCGTCCTGGCCCTACGCCGATGCAAATTATGCGGACGCCAAGGTTACTTACGACGCCAAAGAAGTTCTGCTCGCCGTGAAAACCGGAACGCTTCAGCCCCGCCATTCCATGGTCCGCGCCTACATGGCGCCGGTGAAGTTCTCGACCGCCTGCGCTGCGTGCCACTTGCTTACCTTCGACAAGCGCTTCGATATTGGCGTGCCCCACGACAAGCCGGAGGTGGTTCACGCATTTGTTGTGAGGAAATTCCAGGAATACATCGCCGCGCATCCGGCGGATGTAAGGGTTGTTCGCGATCCGCAACGCGAATTGACAGGAAAGCCGGTGGCGCCGGAAGTGCGCGTCTTAACTCCGGCGCAGTGGGTTGCGGAGCGCACCGCTGACGCCGAAGAACTCCTGTGGCGCAAAACCTGCAAGCAATGTCACGCGTTGAACGTGGTGAAAGGCGCTTCTCTGCCCCACATAGCGGAAGCCCGCCTCACCGAACGCTGGATGCCGAGCGCGCGCTTCGATCACGATGCCCACCGCGGATTTTCCTGCGTGGGATGCCACCCCGGCGCGCTTACTAGCAAGGAAACCAGCGACGTCCTCGTTCCGCCTCTTGCGAATTGCAAAACCTGCCACGCGCCCGGCCCCGACCACGCCGAATCCCGCTGCTTCGAATGCCACACCTATCATGATCGGTCGAAACGCAAAGAAGTGAAGCCGACGTATCTCTTCCCCGGTCTGCAAACTGGCGGAAAATAGCGCATTCCGGAACTCTCTTTATTCTTCAATGTAGCGCTGGCTTTCAAGCTAGCCCGCCGAAGGAGGGTCAGTGTCTTCCAATTTCCAGGACACAGGCAAATCAGCCATTCACCAGCGTCATCATCGTCTCCGGATACCTGGGGCCGGAGGCCGCGCCCTTGGGTGCCACTTCATTGATCCGCCGCAGGTCATCCGCGGTAAGTTTCACACTCAAAGCGCCGCCATTCTCTTCCAAATACTTTCGCCGCTTCGTCCCCGGAATGGGAATGATGTCTTTGCCCTGTGCCAGAAGCCAAGCTAGCGCCAGCTGCCCCGGCGTGCAACTCTTCTCCCGTGCGATGGTTTCCACGCGCGCCACCAGGTCTATGTTCTTCTGGAAATTCTCGCCCTGAAAGCGAGGCGAGTTGCGGCGGTAATCGTCCGCCTCCAGATCCTCAAACTTCCTGATCTGCCCGGTAAGAAATCCGCGCCCGAGTGGGCTGTATGCGATGAATGCAATCCCCAGTTCGCGCGTCGTCGGCAAAACCTCATCCTCGGGATCGCGCGTCCAAAGCGAATATTCCGTCTGCAGCGCAGCAATGGGGTGCACGGCATTCGCCCGTCGAATGGTCGCCGCCGAGGCTTCCGAAAGTCCCAAATAGCGCACTTTCCCCAATCGCACGAGTTCCGCCATCGCCCCGACAGTCTCCTCGATGGGAGTGTTGGGGTCGACGCGATGCTGGTAGTAAAGATCAATCGTATCCACGCCCAGCCGTTTCAAGCTCGCATCGCAAGCCGCCCGCACGTACTCCGGCTTCCCGCTGACGCCGCGCGCCGCAGGATTCGCACGATCACGCACAATGGCAAATTTGGTGGCAAGAAAAACTTTGTCCCGGCGGTCGCGAATGGCCTTTCCAACCAGAATCTCGTTGTCGCCAAAGCCGTAAACATCGGCGGTATCCAGAAAACTCATCCCCAGCTCAATCGATCGGTGAATGGTCGCAATCGACTCGGCATCGTCCCGCGAGCCGTAAAATTCCGACATCCCCATGCAGCCCAAGCCCAATGCCGAGACCAGCGGACCAGCTTTTCCAAGCGCGCGAAATTCCATTTATCACCTCAAATTTTGTATTCACACTTTTGATGTAAAATCTCCAGCCGCAGTTACATAAAAGAGTCAGTCATACGGCAGTGAGGCTAGGAATGGGATGCCGCGGCAGGCTTGTCCAGATATTTCACCAGCAGAACTTCGTTGCCTTTCTCGTTGTAGATCAGGTCATCCACAAGTCTCGTGGCCATTAAGATGCCAAATCCTCCCGGACGTTTGCCCTGCGCTTCGCGGGTCTCCATGTGCCTGAAGGGATCCTCTTCCGGATTGGCAATCGCGCTGTGTTGCAACTCTTCCAGCGAAAATCCCTGGCCGGGATCCTTCACCCGGCACAGAACCATCCTCCGCGTCCGCACGTAGCTCACTTCCACGTGCTGCGACGGATCGAAGTGTCCGCCGTGCTCCATCGCATTGATCAGAATTTCACGAAACGCCGTGGCCACCTCTTCCGTTTCCGCGGCGGGAAGGCCGGAGGCCTCGCGGTAAAACTGTAGCAACCGATTGGCGGTAGCCAGGTCGCAGCGAACGCAGAGGCGAACCCAATTGGGCACGGCGGAGAGCACTTCGATGCCGTCGTCCCAGAAGGGCTCGGTCATCGCAATGCGAATCATCTCGGCAAGTTTCTCCGTCGAAAACGGCCGAGAGAAGTAACTGAACGCGCGTTCGCGGATGGCCGCCAGCACATCACCGGGAATAAATTCGTCGGTCAAAATAATTAACCGTGTGTGCGGGCGGACCATGCGCAGCCGCCGAAGCAGTTCGATGTCCTCCTTTCCCGGCGTGCTCACTCCGGTGATGATCAGGTCGAATGGCATATCTTTGGCAAGTTGCAGGGCTTCCGCATTGTGCGCGGCAAATCGAATCTCCCATTTTTCCCGCTGGAACAGGCCGGTGAGCAACTGATCGATTTCCGGGCTGGAATGCACGATCAGCGCCTGGTGATTTTTACTGGCTGTGGATGCGGGAGGTGTGGCGTCGGACATGAGAACCCTCAGGAACAGTAGACTTGGGCCAGCGTGGAAGGGTGGGCAGAGTTAGGATGCAGGAAGAAAGCTGGGCGCGCAAGTGGCCCTGTGCGCCCCGTGGAATAATCAGGCCAACTCGCTGGTCATCAGAAACAGCGGCTTCATCTCAAAGCTCTTGAACACCGGACGCAGCCGTTCGGTGCTGTAGTGCTCCTTGATGCTGATGATTTTCTTTGTCGCGGTGACTGTTTCGATCGGCATGTTGTCGTAGCGCCCGTTTTTCAGAACCACCAGCCGCCCGTGAATCCCGTTGAGCAACAGATCCAGCGCCAGGTTGCCATAAGCCATCGGCACGATCGAATCTATCGCGTCCGGATCGCCGCATCGCACCAGGTAACCCAGCTTCTGGCTGATGCACTCGATCTTCTTCCCGTTGTTGTATTTCGGCGAAAGTTCCGTCAGTTCTTCAGCCACCACTTCACCGATGCCGCCCAACTTCTTGTGCCCAAACGCATCGGCGGCATCTTTCTGGAAAACCATCTCCCCGCCTTCGAACATCGCCCCTTCCGAAACCAGCACGATCGCGTAACGGCTGGGATTTCGATTGCGATCGTTCACCAAAAGCTCCGTCAACTGATCGATCTTAAATTTGTGCTCGGGAATCACGCAGCGATGCGCCGCACCCGCCATCGTCGGAAGCATGGCCGTGAAGCCCGCGTATCGTCCAAAAACTTCCAGCACCATGAATCGCTCGTGCGAGCCGGCCGAAGTGCGCAACGCGTTGGTCATCTGGATCGTGCGTGTGATGCACGTGCTGAAACCGATGCAGTAATCCGTTCCCGGCACGTCGTTGTCCATCGTCTTTGGAATGGCCACCACGCGCACGCCTTCCTGGTACAACCGCACACCATAGCTGAGCGTGTCGTCGCCGCCAATGGGAATCATGTACTCAATGCCCAGCCACGCCAGATTCTTCAGCACCTCGGGCGTCAAATCGTTCTTCTCGGCGTTGTATTCGCTCTTCAGGTGATCGGGCACGCTGCTCTTGCTGACGCGCGCCGGATTCGTTCGTGAAGAGTGCAAGAAAGTGCCCCCGGTGCGCCCTGCGCGGTTCACCACGTCTTCTGTGAGCCGTTGAAAGTTATTCGAATTGTCGTGCTTTTCGTCGCGGACCATGTCCACCAGCCCCGCCCATCCCCGCCGGATGCCGATGACCTCGTAGCCCTCGCGGAGCGCCCGAAAAGTGACCGCGCGAATCGCCGGATTCAATCCCGGCACGTCGCCGCCGCCTGTCAGGATTCCGATTACGCCCTTTTTTACGTTGATATTCGCCATGATGTGCTGCTCGCCTCAAAGTGAATTAGCAAAACAAGTGATTATGGACGTTGCAATGAAATTTAGGAAGAGGCAACCAAGCATTAAATTAGCCGAAGAAACCAATCGAAATTTTGCATTCGATTGGCACACGAAAACCACACCGCAGTCTTACGCTTCGATGCGCGTCCCCAGCACTCCCAGGAATTTCGCCAACCACGCCGGATGCGCCGGCCACGCCGGTCCGCTCACCAGGTTGCCGTCTACAACAGCCTCAGTCATGGCCACGTCCGCGAATGTTCCGCCTGCCAGCCTGACTTCGGGTGCTACCGCCGGATAGCAACTGCACCTCTTGCCTTCCAACACGCCCGCCGCAGCCAGAACCTGCGCGCCATGGCAGAGAGCCGCAATTGGCTTCTTCGTGCTCGCAAAGTGCCGGACGATTTCGAGCACTCTCGCGTTCAGTCGGATATACTCCGGCGCGCGCCCTCCGGGAATCACCAGCGCATCGTAATCCTCCGCCTTGATCGTGTCGAACGTAGCATTCAACGCGAAATTGTGCCCGCGCTTTTCCGAGTACGTTTGATCGCCCTCAAAATCGTGAATCGCCGTGCGAATCAACTCGCCTGACTTTTTGCCAGGACAAACCGCGTGCACCGTGTGTCCCACCATCTGCAACGCCTGGAACGGCACCATCACCTCGTAATCCTCAACGTAATCTCCCACCAGCATCAGAATATTCTTCCGCGACATCTCATCCTCCTCCAAAACTCAAGCATAACAAAAGCCGGTCCTCCAGGCTGCCACGTCGTCATGTGGTTCTTCTCTCATTTAGAGTGCGGCCCGCCCTGAGCGGAGCCGAAGGGTGGCTCAGTCACCGCTTTTACGCACTCAACCCCACCACCCAACTTTCCTCCCCCCGCACCCACCCAGTGTCATCCTGAGGGACGCGCCTTCTGCGTCCCGAAGGACCTCAACGTAACCACTTCGCAAAACACCAATGTAGAAATTGATGTCACCGGAAGCGCCAACAAAAAAGCGGGGCGCAGCAACGCTGCGCCCCGCCATGTTCCAAAGCAACCGCTTACTGCACGGCCGCCGTCGTATTCGGCACCGCATTCTCTTCAATCGTCAGCATATCGGTGCGCATCTTGTCCCATTCGCGCAGCATCAATCCGCGCGAAGCGAAGAATCGCCGGATTTCTGGAGAATCCCAGTGCAGCACCTCTTCCAGCACAGGCACCAGCACGCTCATCGCGTTGTCGCTCAGCACGGTTCGCCGCGCAATGCGCGAAATGAACTTCGCCTCCGAAACCGCGATCGTCAGCCCGTCGTACTGGTTCACATGCATCATCACCGGCAAATCGGAACTCCCGTCGCCCATGTAGATGATGTGGTCGTGGCTGATCCCGAGATCCGCCCGCAACTCTTCCAGCACCGTGATCTTCCCCCAACCCGCGGAAGCCCTCACGATGGAGTCGACCTCTCCCGTCGCCTCGTTGTACCGGAACCTCGTCCCGAAAATGTGGTCCGGCGGGACAATCCCTTCCAGCGCCGACTGGATAATCTCCTGCGGCGCCGCGGAAATCACATAGAAGGATATTTTGTATCCATCCGAAAGGTTATCCAGCGAACGCGCAAACAGGTCCACGTCATGCTTTAACCTTATCCGCTTGCCGGTCTGGACAAGGTGCTCCTTCCGCACGCGCCGGAAATCCGGATCGTGCAGAATCAGATACGAAAGCTCGGCGCCCTGTTGAACGAGGTTCATCTCGGACAGGCCTTTCACCTTGTCGTGAAAGCCGTGAAATCCGATCAACTCGCTCAACGCCACGCCGGAATCGTTGAAACTCAATGTCTGGTCGAAATCGCTCGCCAGAAGATATTGTTTAACCATAGGGTTCGTCCTCCTTCTTTCTATACCTTTGTGCCTTCGCCTGGAAGGCCTATCCTGCCCGCCTCTGCGGGCGTTGAGCCGGGCCGGCAGCCCGGAAAGTCCCCACCCATACACGTTAACCGTAATCGGCCAGTGTCGCCCCACGAATTATTTTGATGGGTGCTATGCGTGGAAGACGTGAATGATTTGTGACAAACTATAAGATGCGGCGAGATGGTAAACGGTTGAAGGAAAAAGAGTTAAACAAAAAACTACTTTGAAATGAAAGGGTTGCGGAATCCCCATTTGAACCATCTGCACGCGAAGAAAAAGCGATAAGTCAAAATTGAATTTCAGGTTTTAGTACCACCCCGCTAACCAGGCTCTAAAATGCCCCATCCGCCCGTTCGGGGTGGTTGTGGTCGAGGCCGATTTTGGGCCCTCCGCGGCCTCATCCGAGACCGTATAAACCTGCCCGCTATGCAGGTACAGGCGCTCCGTCTCCTCTCGATTCAGCGGGCGCGCCCCGCGCCTCCCAAACACCGCCAACTGGTTCCCAGACTCATCCACGGCCCGGTCGCGGTCAATTCCTTTGGAAATCCCCAGCGCCGGCCCCTTGGTGCGCGCCGTGGCGATCAGCTTCGGCGTCGGCCGCGGGTTGAACCCCGAAAAATGCGCCGGGTCGTCCCACGGAGAAAGTATCTGCAGCACCCGCATGCCGTTCTTCCCATCAGCCACGAATGCAAACGCACTCGCGGCCACCATGCCGATCTTCACGTCGTTCACATCATTCAGTTGCCCGTTCGCCGTGAACACCTGATCTAGCTTCGGCGCGTCCGGCTTCTCCACATCCACGATGGCCAGCCCCTGCTTCCCCGCGGAAACGTAAGCGTACGTGCGTGCGACATAAATGTTTCGAGCGTCTTCGAAAGGAACCAGCGCGTTCGGAACCATTTTGGGTTGAGCAAGATTCGTCACATCCAGCACCTTCATCCCGTCGCGATCCACCAAAAACGCATAGCGGAACTGAACGGCCACCGCGCGGGGATCGTTCAGAGCAGGCGCGGCAATGGTGGCCGTCACTTTGGGCGCCAGCGGATTGTCCAGGTCCACCACTACCAGCGCCTTGTCCGTCAGGATATAAGCGAACGTCCCGGCAATCGTGATTCGCCGCGCGCCGGTCAAAACTCCTTCGGGATTAAACGCCAGCCCGCGCTTCAGAAAATTATTCGCGGGATTTCCGTCCAGCAGCGTGCCCACTCCGGGACTCTTCGCCTTGAAATCCGGCGTCCCGATGATCACCAGTCCCTCGTCCTTGTCCGCGACGTAAAGAAACCCATACATCAGATGAATCGCCTGCTCTTCGTTCTCTTTGATCTTTGCGCGCAGTGGATCTACGCCAAGCGTGGTCGGTGTCGCCACCGCCACTGCGTCCTTCGTCGACACATAGAAACGCTGCCCAATCGGCGAAACCGGCGCCGTCGTCATGCGCTCCGAGAAGCCCTTGTTATCAATGTTCGCGATGTCATACACGCGCAGCCCGCCCTTGCCATTCGCCGTATACGCGTATTCCCCGCGCGCCTGGATATCTAAGACCGTCCCTTCGTGCCCGGCCACCGGCGCAAGCTGCCGTTTGCCCGCCACGAATTTCTTGTAATTGTCGGGATACGCCAGCCGCTGCAAGTCGCTCCCGTAAATCGCTTCCGGCTCGTCATGTTCCGCCACGGTGATCGCTTCAAATCCCTTGTTGCCGGCGGCCACAAAAATGTACCGGCCCATGAAATTCATGAAATTCGTTCCCTGCAGCAGCACCTGCGCCATCCACGCATTGTTGTCGTTCACCGCCGAAACGTGGCAATCGCTGCACTGCTTGGTCTCTTTCGCTCGCACGGTGTGCGGCACGAACGTGCTGAACGCCTGCCCGGAAAACCCCTCCGCCGAAATCGTCTGTTGCTCGTAGTAGAGCCACTCGCGGTTCGCATTTTGAGAACTCACCAGCACCGCGCACGAAGAACGCGCCGGCGCAACGCGATGCCCCGTCACCGTTCCATCGACACCAAGAAAGTATGCGTCGTCGCGCAAGACCTGAAAGTTGTAGCTGGTGTAATTCCGCGTCATCAGCCCTTCGTTGTGCAGCATCGGCCGCCGCACATTCGCGGTCATCTGCAGATGGCAGCCGAAGCAGGTCGGCGTCCACGACGTATGGCACGCATAACAAGTCATCGACGAATTGGCGTGCGCCAGTTGCGAATCGTCATCTGGCATCCGCGAAAACGCCACGCCATCCTTGTTCATCAGCTTCGCGCGCAGTGATTTCATGCTGAAATGCGAATTCCCCGGAGTGATCGTGTCTTTCGTCTGCACGATCTCCCACTCCACATTCGCGTCTGTCATCGAGCGCTGAAACAGCTTGTCTCCTCGCCACTCGAATCGCCGCAGCCCATACGGCGTGCGCAGCGCATCCAATCGCCGCCCTCTCGGCGCGCCCGCCCGCGGCGCGTCCGGCGCCGCCGGACCCGATGTAATCAGCGCAGCCTTCTGCCGGATCGTGCCATGGCAATCCACGCAATCGATTTCGACGGCCGCGCGCGGCTCTCCATAAATCTTTCCATTGCCGTGATTGTCCTGCGCAAAATGGCAATCCGCGCACTGCATACCCTTTTCCAGATGAATGTCCGCCAGGTGCACGGCCTTCTGAAACCGCTGCGGATCGTCAAACGCAATGGGCTGCCCGTCCTTGTCCAGCCAGTTTCCTTTTCGGTCGTGGTTGTAAACCCTGCGGAACACCCAGCCGTGTCCGTGAAAATCCGCAAACTGCGTGGTCGCGAGCTTGGAATTGAATTCCGGACTGCCAGTCTGCTCCAGAAATTTCTCTTCACCCCAAAGACCACGCGCCGCGGCGGCCTCCGGATTCTTCAGAGCGGCTCGGTATCGCTCCTCCTCGCTGGGATTCCGCTGCTCCGGCGGATACATTTTGTCTCCGTCAATTTCGTTGTCCCACCACGTCAGCCCAAAATACGTCGTCACCATGTTCGTGCCAGGGTGAATATGGCAAATCATGCATTGGCTCGAGGGAATCGCGCGCGTGAACGTGTGTTTGATGGGATGCCCCGGCTCGTCCTTGCGAATCGTCGGATCTACCGAAGCGCTGAAGCCGCTATGCCCGTACTGCGCATACGAGCCCGAGTGCGTCGGGTCGCGGTCATTCGCGTAGATTACATGGCACGCGGAGCACCCGCTCGACCGATAGTCGCCCGCATGATCGTTCGTCCCCGGCAAGGAAAGCACCGGATCCAGCAGCCGCGTCTTTTGCAATCCCAGAAAAACCGGATCCGTTCGAAGTTCCGTGCCAAACCCACGGTCGCTCAGTTTGTCATCGGGCTTTCCCGGACTCTCTTCGCCAGTCGGATTTCCAATCTCCGCCTTCTTCTCGCCGCCACGCTCGAACACGCGCAGCACGTTTCCCGGCTGCGAAATTTCCCAGCGATACAGCGGGTTCAGCTCCGGCAAGACACCTTTCGCTCGCGTCTCTTCCGGCGTGGGTATAGGACTCGTCTTCAGCGCCCGAGGTTTTCCGTCTCGATCATAGCTTTCGCCAAACCTCGTGTTCTTAAACGGAATTCCCCCGTTGTTGTAAAGCGCCGCGCCCCACAGAAATCCTGAGTGAGTCATGATGCTCGTCGAAACCGCGCGCGTCTCGTTCGGATGGCATCCCGCCGTGCCGCAAGTCTCTGGCGCCACCCGCAGATCACCGGGATTGATGAACTTCACGAACTCCGGCGATTCCTTTAGCCATTTGGTGTACTCGTCTTCGGGCAACGTCGTGCGATTCCTGAAAAAAGAATCACGCGGCTGCACGTGCGCTTTTCCTTTCGCCCCCTGATATTCAGGCGAAGTCGCTGAAACTCCCACAGGCACCACGACGGAATTGTTCCCTCCGTGGCAATCCGTGCAGCCAAGATGCACTCCCTTCGAAGGATGCATCGTCGGCTCATCCGTGGCCGTGTGGCAAGACAAGCAGCCCGTGGACTTGGCCGTCGCCTCTTCCTGCGATTGTCCCCGGAAAGGCCCTTGCGCATCCTGTGCGGAAGCCACCGCCTGCGGCCGAACCAAGCTGAAAAACAGCAGGGAAAATGACGCAGCCACAAAGAGACCAATCAGCAGGCACGATTTCCCTCGCTCGCTGCAAAGAGCGTGAACCGCGCCTGATTTATAAAACTCACTCATCCTCAGCAACCTCAAAACGTCAACTTCGCCGATCCAAACACCGAAAACAGCGTCCGCCCCGTGTAAATATCCCGAAATCCCTGTCCCGGCTGCAGCATCGAAGCCCCGCCGGTCAAAATAATGTTTTCCGACAGCGGCGGCCGGTATGTCACTCCCACGCCCAGGTCTTCGCCGATATTGTGGCGAATGGGCGATTGAAACAGCACAAACTCCAGCGGCTCCGTCCGCATGAACCGCAAATAATTGAAATTCACGAAGCCCTTAAGTTTTGGCGTGATATCAATGTCCGTTCCGGCGTTCACCAGAAAAATTCCCGGATTCACGAAATTCGCCTGTCCTTCATTCTTATTCGAACGCATGTTGGGCAACAGGCTGCCGTCCGTCGTCAGTGAAACTCCCGACCCCAATAGCCGGATGCCCTCCCGGTTCCAGAAGCTGAACAAGCCCCCCGCAAAGCTCGGCAAATCCACAATCGCATCAAATCCGTTGGCCCGCCCATTGCGTGGATTGTTGTCTCCCGACGAATAAAAACTCGAAATCCGATAACGAATCCAGTCGCGATCCAGCGAGAGCTCCACCGCCGCCATCTGCGCGTTCACCGTCACCGGCCGCCCCGCAATCGGATTGAAGCTGTCTTTTCCCGCCGCTTCGTAAAACGCGTGGGTAATATTGATGCGCTTGATGTGCCCGCTGCCCAGCCATCCGAAATATCCAACCTGAATGCTGTGCGGAATCGGGCCGACACCCTGATTGATCACGTTCCCAACGGGTGCCGGCCGCACCAGGAATCCGTTGTCGTCATAATGCAGCCCGCCATCATCCTTGTTGTAAGCGCCAAGAAATTCCGCCGTGTACCCTGGAAAGAAAAAGTCCTGGATATAAACGTTTCCCAGCATCACCTGCTGGTCCCGCCGACTGAACGTATTCAACCCGCTGTTGGTATTCTTCTCCAGAAAATTGAAATATGCGGCGTTGTACTCGATCCGGTCGTTCTTCAAATCGCCAAACACGCGGAGCCCCGGCTGCTCCTCCACAAACAGAAACCCGCGAAAATCCGCGTTGAATTCCTGAATGCCCGCGCGCACCGAAACAAAATCATAGTTGGGACTCAGGTCGTGCAGCTTGTACTCCACAAACGCTTCCTGGAATCCCACGTGCGAATCCAGCCGCGTCGTCCCGGCGCGCACGTCCGGCCCCACAATTCCCAACTCCCGCACATCCAGGTAATTCAGGCTCACTTCCGGCGTCACCCGTAAGCGCCAGTCCACCGGCTTGAACGAAGCGTCGCCATGAAAAAGGTCGAACGTGAATCGAAACGTCTGGTCCAGAAAGAATTGCTCGCCCCGGCCAAAAAACTGGCTGCTTCCCGCCTGCGCCGCACTCACGTCACTCGGCACAGGCACTTTTCGGCCGTCGATGAACGTCGTCTCGGATCCGGTAAAATTGAAAAATACCTGCTGTCCCAGCACCGCCGGCCAGATCGGCTCATCTCCCTTGAAGCGGTTCCGATTGAACGGGTCGTACCAATGGGGTTTCGTATAAATGTATTCGCCCGCCGGCGCATACCGCCGGTAATCAGGCTGCTCCAGTGCCCAGCGGTTCGGCACCACATTAAAAACATCGGAAATCGGCGGCAAAACATCCGGCGAAAGTTCCAGGATGTAGTTGGGATCCGAATCCAGCCGGTGGCGAAATTCTCGATAGGAACCCATCATCGCCGCGGCTTCAGCAGGAAGCGGCGGCCCAAGTTCCGGCTGTCGCGGCAGTCGCGAGCGCGCCTCCGCCGCGCCGTTGGGCACCAGCCGAATTTCCAGCGTGACCACCTCATTAGCGTTCAGCGAGAGCGACGCAATCGCCAGCGCCTCGTAGCCCTCCGCCTCCGCCCGGAATTCGTATCCGCCCGGTGGCAGCAGCAGCAGCCGGAAAACTCCTTCGCCGGCCGTCAACGTGGTATTGACCTGCCCCGTTTGCAGATTTCGAATCTGAATCCGCGCCCCACCGATCGGCCGCGCTGCGGAATCCGAAACTTGTTCCCGCACCGTGCCGTCCAGCGCCGCCTTTGTCAGCGCCTGTTGCCGCGGTATTCGCCGCGGCGGCCCCGCTTCGTGTATTTCCTGCTGCGAGGAGGCTGGCGGTGAAGTGGCAGGCTGTTGCGCAGCAGCATCGTCGCCGCCCGCAAGTCCAGCCAACACGCACGCGACAATTCGAACCAAACTAACGAACACCGACGTGGGCGATGAATCGACAGTCATTTTTTCTGCAGGACCAGGCCAATTGATGGACAACAGTCTCCGCTAACTAATCAAAAATGCGCCCTTCCGGCAACCTTTTTCCGAAAGCTCATTGAATATCCGGCAACACCCGCTCACACAATTAGGAGTCATCACTTCGAAGCAACAGAGGTACAATCCACCTGATTTCTCTTTCGCGCCGTGTACCATGTAGCCCGACGCTCTCCCAATGCAACACATAGTTCGCAAACCGGTGGAATCCAGTCGCGCCTACAACCAGCGGCGCAAAGTCACGGCGCTGGCCATGATTCTCGCCCTCGCGCTCGCCATCGCTCTGGCCGTCATCCTCCTCGGCTGCGGTAGCTCCCCCGCTGCCTTCAAACCTGATCCCCCTCCGCCCGTGGCCGCTCCGTTAAGCGCTACCGACGTGGCCAATCTCATTCAGGCCGCAGCGACTTCCGCCAACGTCGACACAATGGCCATCGCCGTCGTCGATCGTGGTGGCGCGGTTCTTGCCGTCTACGATAAAGCCGGCGTCGTGCCTGGCGCCACCGACATCGGTAATTTTGGCAACGCCGTGGATGTGAACGATCTTGCCGTCGCTCTTGCCCGCACCGGCGCTTACTTCAGCAACGATCAGGCGCCGCTCTCTTCCCGCACCGTTCGCTTCATCAGCGGGATTCATTTTCCTCCCGGCGTCGCCAACGCGCCCACAGCCGATCTCTACGGCATCGAAAACACCAACCGCGGCTGCACTCTGTCCACAAATTTTCTTCCCGGCATGGCCGTCAATCCCTCCACATCTCTCACTGGCGGCACCGGGCCCGGCATTCTCACCGGAAAATCGCAACTCGACGACAGCGACCCCAATGCCGTGAATCCAGGCGGTGTACCGATTTTTCACAATGGTGTCGTCGTTGGTGGAATTGGCATCGCTGGCGTGTCTCACGATATCGCGGAGTTCGCTGCGTTCACCGCGTCGGAGTCCAACGGCTTCGGTTTGCCCAATCCGCTGCCAGACCCGGGCGCCGTCTTCATCGGCGGGATCGCTCTGCCCTTCGTGAATCAAACGACGCGGCCAGTCGGCATCACTGCGGGAACATTCAACGGCGGCTATCTCGCTGGCTTCAGCCCGATAGCCAGCACCGGGCAACCACCCGAAGGCGATCTGATTTCCCTAACCAACGGCCCGATGGGAGGACTCACCGCCGCCGAGGTGCTTCAAATCCTGAACAACGCCGAAGCCACCGCCAACACCACCCGCGCCGCCATTCGTCTGCCGCTCGGATCGCGCGCGAAAATGGTCATTGCGGTCGCGGATCTCGACGGCACTTTGATCGGCCTGCGTCGCATGGTCGATTCCACCGTCTTCAGCATTGACGTTGCCGCCTCCAAGGCACGCAACATGGTTTACTTCAACGGACCTAATCGCACCACCGCCGATCTCCCCGGCGTTCCCATGGGCACCGCCGTGACCAGCCGCACCATTAGCTTCGGCTCGCAGCCACTTTTCCCGCCGGGCATCAACGGCTCCGGCGACGGCCCTTTTTTCAATTTATTTCTTCAGGATGTGCAGAATCCCTGCACGCAAGGCAATCAGACTGGCGCGCCCAACAGCAACAAAAGCGGCGTCGTCTTCTTTCCGGGCGCCGTGGGCCTCTATAAGAACGGCACGCTCGTCGGCGGCCTCGGCATCAGCGGCGACGGCGTGGATCAGGACGACTTCGTCACGTCCGGCGGCTCAGTCGGGTTCGAAGCGCCGACCGGCATTCGTGCCGACCAAATCTTCATCACCGGCGTCCGTCTCCCCTACTTCAAGTTCCCGCGGAATCCGACTTTCTAACCAAATCAACGCGGAGCAGAAGGGTCCGCCATCGTCGCAACGTTCTCGTCCAAAAACCATTTATGGGCTGCATCACCCGGCGCGTAGCAATTCCCGTCGCTCGCGTAGCCGCGGCAATGTCGCGCAATCTTCTTCTCCCGCGGGGACCGCACATATTGCCAGACACTCGCGTAGCCGACACCGCTCGCCGAAGGCACAGGCGAATTTTGCAGAACGCTGCACCCAGGCGAAGGCGGACAGGCGTCGTTATAAACCCAGTACACGACATCAGGCACCCCAATGTGCGCGCGAATATCGTCCGCGGAAATAATCGTCGAGCCTTCCCCTTCATCCACCACAATTCCCGAACAATAAATTCCCGGGCGAAATTTTCCCTTCGTCAAAGACTCCGCCCATGACCGAAGATAAGCGTGGTAGCCGTCGAAAAATCTGCCCCCCTCTTCCACATCAAGAAAAATCACCGAGCCTTCCGGGAAACCTTCCCGTCGCGCGGCGGTCGCAGCGGCGTGCGCGTCCGCAATCCCAGCCTCGATGGAATCTTTTTTGTAAGGAAGCTGAACGGAAGTGCGCCCTTGATATAGCAAAAGAAATCCGAAACCGTGCGCTTGCATCACGCCGCGTTTGCCAACCCACGAATTGCTCTTCTCGCCGGGCGGGGGGCTCAACCAGTAACTGGCAAAGGAATAGGATTTACGAAGGAGGGGCAGCGCGGCGTCGCCCGGATACTCGTTGCGGTCAAATCCAAGAAAGCTGTGAACGTCGGCAGGCTTGGGAGCCTGCGAATCAAGTCTCGCGAAGCAGATCGCAATCCCCGAGAAAGCGAGAAGTAGAACAAAGAGCAAAATCGCAGGTACGCGCATGAATTGAATTTACATCAGCGCGGCATGATTCCAGAGAAAAATCACGCGTCCATGTACGCAGCTTCGCCGTTCCCGAACGACCAGTTCTCCCACGCAACTTCCACCAGATTTATCACCACATCCTGCGGCTTCACCCCGGGCGATTCGGCGAGCAGCTCCGTTACTCGTTTATAAAATTTCCGCTTCTGCTGCGGCTTGCGGCCCGTGCTCAGCGTGATCTGCACAAATACCACGCCATCCGACCGCCGAATTCCCAGATATTGCGGATCGTAGTTGAGTCCCAGGGCCGGGTGCTCGGTGATCACCTGAAACCGGTCATCCGCCGGAGCCCCCAATGCCTCGACCATGGCGCGGTGCACACCGTCACCCAGCGCCTTCCGGTATTCCGCCGAAGTCCCAGCCCGCAAATCAATGCGTACGAGTGGCATAAATTTTCTCCTTACGTTGGATGCTGGCGGTCTGTCAACCGCCACAGGCGCTATCCTTCGCGCAGCTTGTGCCCCGCAAGATTCCCCAGTCCGTCATACGCCGCGTACTTGTACATCTCGCAAAGCGTCGGGTAATTAAAAACCTGCTCGATGAACTCATCGATCGTCAGCCCGTTGTCCAGCACCATCATGCCCACATGAATCAGCTCCGTCGCCGATTCTCCAATCATGCTCACGCCGAGAAGTTTCCTGTCTGCCCGTGCAAAAATCAGCTTCAGCATCCCCGCCGTGTCGCCAGTAATATGTCCGCGCGCATTGTTCTCATACCGCGCCCGCCCTACGCAGTAATCAATTTTCTTTTCCTTGCAACTCTCTTCCGTCTCGCCCGCCGCGGAAATTTCCGGAATCGTGTAAACCCCCATCGGCAGCAGCGAAGCCACGCGCTGCTTGTACTTCAGCCCAAACGCATGGCACACCGCCACGCGCCCCTGCTCCATCGACGTGGACGCCAGCGCCGGAAATCCAATCACGTCCCCGGCCGCATATATATGTTGCACAGCGGTTCGGTAATTCGTGTCCACCGCGATATAGCCCTTGTCATTCAGCCCGAGGCCCGCCTTTTCGAGGGCCAATCCGTCCACCGCCGCTCGCCGCCCCGCCGCGAAGAGCGCCGCATCCGTCTCCAGCACCTTCCCGCTCTTCATCGTCAGCCGCGAGCCCGAAGCCGTATTCTCCGCCTTCACCGGCCGTTCGTTGAACCAAAGGTGCATCCCGAGCGAAGCAAACCGGTCGCGCAAGCGTTCCGAAATCTCGGCGTCCAGAAACGGCAGCAACTTGTCTCGGCCATCCACCAGCGTCACGTCCACGCCTAGCGCCATAAATATCGACGCATACTCGCAGCCAATCACCCCGCCGCCAATCACCGCCAGGCTCTTCGGGATCCGGTCCATTTGCAAAAACGTGTCGGAATCAAAGGTATGAATATCGTCGAACGCAATCTCCGCCGGCCGATGAGGCTTCGATCCCGTCGAAATCAGAATCACTTCGCCGCGCAACCTCCGTGTCCCCCCGGCGCCGCTGACCGCTATCACGTGCTCGTCTTCAAACGCCGCCTGCCCTCGCACCAACTCAATTCGGTGCAACTCCAGGTTTTTCAGAATCCGCGAGCGCTCCATTTCCACCACCGCGCGCTCGTGGTGCATGAAATCCTGCACCGTCAAGTTTTCCTTCAGCGAATAATCGATTCCATACAATCCGCGCTGCTTCAATCCCGAAAAATAGAGCGCCGATTCCCGCAGCGTCTTGCTCGGCACCGTCCCGGTATTGATGCAACTCCCTCCCACGGCGTCGGCACGTTCGATCACCGCAACGCGCTTCCCAAAATACGCAGCCTGCGCCCCGGCCTTCTCGCCCGCCGGTCCGCAACCCAGCACCACCAGATCAAAGGAATCAGCAGCAGCCACAGCATCCTCCGCGAACGCCCAAATCACTCATCCCTGCAACGTTACGTCTCCACCCATGCGCCCCCGATTGTAGAAGAAAACCAAACCCACTTACCATAACCTCTCCCCGCATAGCGGACACCTTCAGGTGGCCCCTCTTTCAGTTGTAGTGGCTGCCTTCTGAGGCGGGCGCCTTTTCTTGCACGCGCCGCCGCCGCAATTCCGCATTGCTTCCCCAGGGTGTTTCTCCGTAATGTATTTCCCATGACTTTCGGAACTAACGCTCTCGGCCCTCCACACGTTGTAAATATCGAGGATCTTCGCCGGCTCGCCAAACGCCGCCTCCCGCGCCCCGTTTTCGATTACCTCGATGGAGGCGCCGAGGACGAAAGCACGTTGCGCGAAAATCCCCGTGCGTTCAACGACATCCTGTTCCGGCCACGCAACGCTGTCGCCTTCGACAGATGCGATCTCAGCGTCCGCGTCGTTGGACTCGATCTGGCCTTTCCCGGCCTGCTGGCTCCCGTCGGCTATAGCCGCTTGATGCATCCCGGCGGAGAAGTTGCCGCCGCCAAAGCCGCGGGCGATGCGGGCACCGGCTACATCCTCTCCACCATTTCCGGCCACAAACTGGAAAACGTGAAAGCCGCCACAAAAGGCCCCGCCTGGTATCAGCTCTATCTTTTGGGTGGCCGCGCCGCTGCCGAAAGCGGAATCGACCGCGCGCGCCGCGCCGGCTTCTCCGCGCTGGTCATCACCGTGGACACGCCCGTGGCCGGCATGCGCGAGCGCGATCCGCGCAACGGCATGAAGCAGCTTCTGGGAAGCTCGCTCTTCGCCAAGCTCCCTTTTTTCCCTGCGTTTCTCGCGCATCCGCGCTGGCTCGCCGCGTTTCTCGCCGATGGCGGAGTGCCCAAACTTGAAAACATCACCGTTCCCGGCGAGGGGCCCATGCAGTTGGTGGACGTCGCAGCCGCACTGGCCGACGCCGTCGTCACTTGGAACGACTTGAGCTGGATCCGAAAAGTCTGGCCCGGGCCGATCATTGTGAAAGGTTTGCTTACAGGAGACGACGCGCGACGCGCCGTGGATGAAGGTGTCGCCGCCGTGATCGTCTCTAACCATGGCGGGCGCCAACTCGATTCCGTGTATGCCACCATCCGCGCGCTTCCCGAAGTCGTCGCCGCCGTCAACGGCCGCACCGAAGTTCTGATGGATGGCGGCATCCGCCGCGGCAGCGACATCGTGAAAGCCATTTGCCTCGGCGCCCGCGCCGTCCTCATCGGCCGCGCCTACGCCTACGGCATGGCCGCCGCCGGCTACCCCGGCATCGTCCGCGCCCTCGAGATCCTCCGCGCCGACGTCGAACGCACCCTCCGCCTCCTCGGTTGCCCCTCCGTCTCCGCCCTCGACGCCTCCTACGTAGACTTCCCCCAATCCTGGCGCAGATAGGCCAATCACAGCTCTAACAACCGAAACACCACTATGGGTGCCCCACACGCCGACTTTGCGTGTGGGCTCTTGGGTCAAATTTTTGCTTCTGTTAGCAATCCAAAGGAAGGAGTGCATCTCACTTGCCCTGAAGGCAAGGATAACCTACGAACCCAAACTTGAAATATTTCAGGAACAAACTCTAGATGAAAGGCCACAACCACGAAATAAAACTGCTCTCGCGAGAACCCTGCCCCTCGCTTACTTACTCCCAGCCTTTGCGCCTGCGCTCGTCGCCACAACCGGATTCCTGCTTCCCGGCAACTGGCTATCTTCCGGCAAACCGCCGAGAGCTTTATAGATGGTCACCACAGAAACGAACACGTCGCCTTCGACTTGCGCCAGGTTGTCTTCGGCCTGCAATTGCACGCGCTCGGCGTCCAGCAATTGCAGGAAATCGATCACGCCTTCGCGGTAGCGGTCCCGCGCGATGTCCGCCGCACGCTTGCTCTCGCGCGCCTGGTCGTTCAGCTTGATCAACTTTTCCTGATTCGCGTGATAACTGATCAGGGCGTTCTCGGTCTCTTCCAGCGCGCCCAGCACGGTCTGTTCATACTGCGCATAATTCTCCTGCGTCACTGCCGATGCTTGCCTCACGCGCGCCTTGAACCGCCAGTAGTCCAGCGCCGGCCAAGAAATCGATGGGGCAATACTCCACGCCGCCGAGTCCGACTGAAAAAATAAATCTCCGCGACCCGCGATGAATCCCAGAAATCCCCCGAACGTCACGTGCGGGAAAAGGTCGGCCACCGCCGATCCCTGCAACTCCGTCGCCTGCGCCAGCCGCCGCTCGGCCGCCTGCACATCCGGCCGACGCCGCAGCAACTCGTTGGGATCGCCGATCGGCAATGCCTTGGTGATCGGCGTATACTCGCGCGCCGAGAGATCAGCGGAAAGCTCGCCGGGACGCACACCCGTCAGCACGGCAATGCGATTCTGAAATGTCAGAACGGCCGCGTTGAAATCGGGGATCGTCGACGCCGTTTGCGCAACGCGCGCCGCCGCGCTGGCCACGTCCTGCTCTTCGCCGACGCCCGCATCGCGCCGCACTTCCGTCCACTTCAGCGTGTCTTCCTGATTCACCAGGCTCCGCTCAGCCACCGCGAGCCGCCACTGCGCCCCGCGCAGCAGGAAATAGTTCCGCGCCACTTCCGCGGCCACGCTCACCTGCACGTCGCGAAGATTCGCATGGAAGGCCTGATCCTGCGCGGCGGCCGCTCCCACCTGGTGCCGCACGCGCCCGAAGACGTCCAACTCCCAGTACGCGTCAAATCCCGCTTGGTAGGTCTTGATGTTGATCGGCTTGTTCGTGAAACCTGGAAAAACTTCCCGGCTCTGCTGATACGACGCCGTGCTCGATATTGTCGGATACTTGTCCAGCTTGCGTTCGTCGTAGATGGCTCTCGACTCCGCCAGCTTCGCGCGCGCCACCTCTATATCCCAATTCGCGTGCAGGGCGGAATCCACCAGCCCGTTCAAAACCGGGTCGTCAAATTGTCCCCACCATTTTCCATCGAATTTCTCCTGCGTAATCTCCGATGGTTGCGCCTGGTGAAGTTTCACTTCCGCCGGATTGGGCGCCTTGTAATGCGGCCCAACCGAGCATCCCGAAAGGGCGGCGGCGATTGCGAGAGCCGCGATGGATTTTGTTCGCATGGATTACGCCTCCGCCTTTCCTGGCTCGCCAATCTTTCCGGCTTGCGCAATCGTCTTCACTTCCTTGCCCTCCACCAGCCGCTGCACCACCACGTAGAAAACCGGCGTGAGCAACAAACCGAAGAACGTGACTCCGAGCATCCCGAAGAACACCGCGATGCCGATCGCCTGCCGCATTTCCGAACCCGCGCCCGACGAAAGCACCAGCGGCACCACGCCCATCGTGAACGCCAGCGATGTCATCAGAATCGGCCGCAAGCGCAGGCGGCACGCCTCCAGCACCGCTTCAAACCGGTTCATTCCCCCGTGCTGCTTTTCACGCGCAAATTCAACAATCAGAATTGCGTTTTTGCAGGCCAGCCCCACCAGCACGATCAGGCTGATCTGCGTGAACACATTGTTGTCGCCCTTCAACAGCCACACGCCGGCAATTGCGGAGAGCAGGGTCATCGGCACGATCAGGATCACCACCAGCGGCAGCGACCAGCTTTCGTATTGCGCCGCCAGCACCAGGTACACCAGCAGCACCGACAGCGGGAAAATGTAAACCATGGTGTTGCCGGCGAGGATTCGCTGGAACGTAAGCTCCGTCCATTCGAAGCGCATCCCGTTCGGCAGGTTTTGATTCAGGATGTTTGTAATCGCCGCTTCGGATTGCCCTGAACTGTAACCCGGGCCGGCCGCGCCGTTGATTTCCGCCGCGGGGAATCCGTTGTAGTGCATCACGCGGTCCGGTCCGTAGGTGGAGCGCACCGTCACCATCGATCCCAGCGGAATCATCTCTCCCTGTGCGTTTCTGACTCTCAGCTTCACGATGTCTTCCGGCTGCAACCGGTAGCTCGATTCCGCCTGCGCGTTGACCTGGTAGGTTCGACCGAAGCGGTTGAAGTCGTTTACGTACAGCGCACCGAGATATACCTGCATGGTCTCGAAGACATCATCCAGGCTGACGCCAAACGTTTTCGCTTTCTCGCGGTCCACGTGCGCGTCAATCTGCGGCACGTTCACGTCAAAGCTCGAGAACAGCCCGCCGAGCGCCGGTGTTTGATAGCCCTTGCCGATGGCCGCCGTCGTTTCCTTGTAAAGAGGCTCCAGCCCAAGCCCCGCGCGGTCTTCGACGTACAATTTGAAACCGCCCACCGTTCCAAGTCCCTGCACCGGCGGCGGCGGAAAAATCGCCACGAACGCTTCTTGAATTCCTGAGAATTTTTCGTTCAGCTGCTTCGTGATCGCCATGCCGGAAAGATTCTTAGTCGTCCGCTGCTCAAACGGCTTCAGGCCCACGAAGACAATTCCCGAGTTGGGGCTGTTGGTGAATCCGTTGATGGAAAGGCCTGGAAATTCGATGGCATCCTGCACGCCGGGGTGGGCGAGCGCGATGTCAGAAAGTTCGCGCATCACCGCTTCGGTGCGATCCAGGGTCGCGCCGTTGGGTAACTGCGCGAACGCCACGAGGTATTGCTTGTCCTGCGTCGGGACGAAACCGCTCGGCACCTTGCTGAAGCCGATGCCAGTTAACGCGATCAAGCCTGCGTAGATCACCAGGGCGATTCCGGTGGAACGTATCGCGTGCCCGACGAATGTTCCGTACTTGCCCGATGCCCAGGCAAAAAACCGGTTGAAGCCGCGGAAAAACCACCCGAACAAGAAATCCAGAATCCGCGAGAACCGGTCTTTCTTCGAATCATGTGGTTGCAACAGCAGCGAGGCTAGCGCCGGGCTCAAACTCAGCGAGTTGAACGCCGAAATCACCGTCGAAATCGCAATCGTCAACGCAAACTGTTTGTAGAATTGCCCGGAAAGCCCGACGATGAACGCCGTCGGCACGAACACTGCGCACAGCACCAGCGCGATCGCGATGATCGGTCCGCTGACTTCCGCCATGGCTCGCTGCGTCGCTTCCCTCGGCTGCAAACCCAGCTCCAGGTTTCGCTCGACGTTTTCCACGACAACAATCGCGTCGTCCACCACGATGCCGATCGCCAGCACCAGTCCAAACAGCGAAAGCGTGTTCAACGTGAAGCCCAGCGCCAGCATGATGGCGAACGTGCCCACCAGCGACACCGGCAGCGCGAGCAATGGAATAATCGAAGCGCGCCAAGTCTGCAGGAAGATCAGCACCACCAGCACAACCAGGATCAGCGCTTCCACAAACGTGTGGCCCACGGCTTCGATCGACTGCCTCACGAACACCGTCGGGTCGTAAACGATCCTGTAGTCCAGCCCTTCGGGGAACTGCGCTTTCAGCCGGGCCATCGTCTCGCGAACTTGCGTCGACGTTTCCAGCGCGTTCGAACCCGGCCGCTGCGAAATTGGAATCGCCACCGCCGGCTCATTATTCAGCAAGCTGCGCAGCGCATACGTGCTTGCGCCAAGTTCCACGCGCCCCAAATCTCGGATGCGCGTGATCTGCGGCGCGGCCCGCACGATGATGTTTCCGAACTCATCTTCCGTCGTCAGCCGACCCTGCGTATTCACCAGCAGTTGGAACGCGTTTTTCCCGTTGTCCACGGGCGGCGCGCCAAGCACACCCGCGGCAACCTGCACGTTCTGTTCGCGGATCGCCCGCACAACGTCCGTGGCCGTCAGGCTATGCGACGCCAGTTTGTTCGGATCCAGCCACACGCGCATGCTGAAATCGCCCGCGCCGAAAATCTGCACGTTGCCAACGCCGGGCAGGCGGGAAAGCTCATCCTTTACTTGCAGCACCGCGTAATTCGCCAGGTAGAGCATGTTGTAGCGTTTGTCCGGCGAAATCAGGTGGACCACCATCAAGAGGTCCGGCGAAGTTTTTTCCGTGGTCACGCCGAGGCGCTGCACTTCCTGCGGCAACCGCGGCAAAGTCTGCGCCACGCGGTTCTGCACCTGCACTTGCGCCTTGTCGAGATCCGTGCCGATGCGGAAGGTGATCGTCAGCGTCATCACGCCGTCGGCGGTCGCCTGCGAAAACATGTACAGCATGTCTTCCACGCCGGTGATGGATTGCTCCAGCGGCGAGGCCACCGTGTCGGCAATCACCGTCGGGTTCGCGCCGGGGTACGTCGTTCGCACCACGACCGTCGGCGGCACAACCTCCGGATATTCGCTGATGGGCAGCTTCAGAAACGCCAGCGCGCCGATGATAGTGATCACAATCGAGACCACCGCCGCAAAAATAGGCCGATCGATAAAAAAGTCTGCGATTTTCATTGGATACCTTTTGTCTTAATTGCCCCGCATTACTTGCCGGACCCGCCGCGGCTCTTCGCGCTCGCATCTTCGGTCACGCCCGTGGGCGAGGACAACTGCGCGCTCCCCATTGGCACCTGCTTCGGCGTCACGTTCATTCCGGGTCTCACGCGCTGCAATCCATTCACCACCACTATGTCGCCTTCCTTCAATCCACCGAGCACCACGCGCAAGCCATTTACCATCGGCCCCAGTGTCACGGGACGGTAGGCGACCGCGTTGTTCGCGTCCACCACCAACACAAATTTCTGATTCAGGTCCGTTCCCACCGCCGCATCGTCGATCTGGCAGCCACGGATGGTTCCGCTTCCCGACAGCTTCAATCGCGCAAACAGCCCCGGAGTCAGTGAAAAATCCTTGTTGTTGAATACTCCACGCGCACGGATCGTTCCTGTGGTCGGATTCACCTGGTTGTCAATGAAGTTCACAACCCCCTTGTGGGGGAAATCTTCTTCTCCCGCCAAGCCCAGGTAAATCGGGCCGTTATTTTCGCCGTTCGTGCCCTTCTTTCCGGCGCGCGCCTGCTTCCCATACTTCAAATAGGTCTGTTCGTCGGCATCAAAATACGCGTACACCGGGTCCAGCGAAACCACCGTTGTCAGCAAAGTCGCCGGTCCGCCGCCACCACTGGTAACCAGGTTCCCTCGCGTCACTTCCGCGCGGCTTACCCGCCCCGTGATTGGCGAAACGATGTGCGTAAATTCCAGGTTAAGCTCCGCGCCACGCAGGGATGCCTCCACCGAAGCCACCTGCGCCTCGGCCTCTGCCCGCGCCGAATTGCGCCGGTCGTATTCCTCGATCGACATTCCATTGTTATTGTGCAGCCGCTCGGCACGCGCGAAATCGCTCTGGGTACGAGCCAACTGAGCCTTTGCGCGTTGCAACTCCGCTTTCAAGCGGTCCACTTCCGCCTGAAACGGCCGCGGATCGATCGTAAACAGCAGATCGCCCTTCTGGACGATCGCGCCTTCCTGGAAATGCACGCTATCCAGCTGTCCCGAAACTCGCGGCCGGATTTCCACGTGATCCACCGCCTCCAGGCGGCCCGTGAACTCGTCGACCTCGGTGACCGGCTTGCACTCCACCTTCGCCACCGTGACCTGCGGCGCCGGCGGCTTCGTCATCGGAGCAGACTTCGTGTCGCAACCATTGATAAGCAGTGCCAGCGAAGCAAGCAGCGCGGTAGCAGCAATCAACTCCGCGAACCGAAATGCCCCGCGACGAGAGGTGATGCTCGAATCTAGTCCGAACTTTGGCCTGTACATACCCCTGATCTCCCCTGAAGCTTTTGGTCTTCTAACCTACTTGACACCGCACCGGGCTGAAGGTCCGGCGTCGCGAGCACCCCACTTGGGTACTCCCGGAAAAATCCGATTGTGATTGGATGCGGAGGCTTGAGAGTTAGATACTTGTCTAACTGCCAGCTTCCGACCGATTTCCCGCAATTCGGCACAGGCCGGCAGTCAATCTTTTTCTCCACTCCACTCAAATTTTCGATTTTGAGCGCGAACTATCAGTTCCCCAGCTAAGTTCCATCCGTTGTAAGTGGGAAAAACAAAAGTAGCTTAATGAAGTGAACAAAACATCTATACGGGCAGCCAGACGAATCATCCAAGTGGAGGATAACGTGCTCAAGCTACACATTCTCGTCAGGCGTCGAGGCGACATGACTCGCGAGCAATACGTGACACACTGGCGGGACGTGCATGCTCCACTCTTTGCAAGCCAACCCGACGTGAAGCGCTACGTGCGCCGCTACATCCAGTGTTTTGTTACGGGCGACCGCCCGGCTGGCCCCAATCTGGGCGAGACGGACGGAATCGTGGAACTTTGGTTCGACGACATAGAAGGGTTCAACGCGTTCGCAAATTCGCCGTCATATATCAACGTAATCCAGCCGGACGAAGAAAGATTTACCGATCCGAAGAAGTGCGAATACTTCTTTTCGGAGGAACGCACAGTCATAAAATGAACACTGGCAGGCCGGATAGCGGGACAACTGGCATTGTCGCGGGGGCGCCACATGTGCGGTGAGCGCATTAATCAAGCGTCGGGATGATGGTGCACGCCCCTCCGACACCAAAGGATGACTCACGGCTTCTCGCCAGTTTCAGCCAAAGTGGGCAACAGGCAGAGCACACCGATTTAATGGCTGGAACGTTTGAACGGAATAAGTGCGATTGTCGCTGCGAAGACCGTCAAGGCAGACAACCCGAGTACGAAAGTAACAAATGCCGCCAGGATATACATTATTGAAACCTCACCTGATAGTAAGAATTTTGGATATCCCTCGCTATCCTCTTTCGGACAGTTTTGTAGAAACCATCGGCCATAAAACAAACACTGACACGTGTGAACCCATCGGCGACACAGAAGTTATGTCATAGACAGCAAGCAGCACCAAGGCGTCCAGCGGCATTATTGGAAAATCAAATCGGCAGAAAGCCAAGCTCGGGCCTTAGCAAGCAGTGGTGGCATAGCGCAAAAATCTCTGCCTAGCTCCAGTCCCGCTGACCTCTCAACTAGCGGCGGCCTCCGCGGATGTGTCTACCTGTGCCTCCGTTGTGCCGACAGACTTGGCCGTGATTTCGAGCCCATTCTTGTTCATATCGAATCTCTGCTTCCGGTCCAAGCCTTTGACGAACTCACGTGCCGCCTTACCGACCGCTCCAGGAAGACTCGACGCCTCCACCTTGACCGTCGATTCCACTGTTTCTTCATTTCGATCTCGATAGCGAAATTGCACCTCAAATGTTTTCATGCTCCAAACCTCCCTTTCTGACGATGAAAATAGAAACCGTTTCGCGCACTTGAAACCCCGTGCGGGTCTTACAATTGCCGTGATCTTAGCCCCGACGATGCTTTCGACTCGCAGCTTTTTTTCCGGAGTGCTTTGGCTTACAGGCCTTCAGCTCTGCCTTAAGTGCCTCGTTCTCTTTCGCCAACTCGTCCCGGGCAGCTGTCATTGTTTCCAGATCGTTTCCCACTTGGCCGTTCTCTTTCTGAAGTTCCGCCACATGGGTCTTCAATTGTTCGTTCTCTTGCAGAGTTTTTGTGTCCTTGCAGGCAGCCAATGGCAAGCTCAGCGCTACTGCCACGGCAAGTCTCACCCAGGTGTTCTTGCGCGTCATAGGTCATCCTTCGTTGAAAGGAATTTGAATTGCAGCTTGAACAACCGATAGCGGGTGAGGAGGGGAGCCACCGCTGGCGACTCGGCCAGCGTAACGAAGTTTCTTAGCTCGCGCAAGCCTGATAAACCCGGCTAGTGGAAAAGTGGAATTGATTCCTGGGCGGATGTCCGATTAGCGCTTACCAGGACTTTGGCGATTCCTCGGGAAGCTTCCATTGTCGGCCCATTCCTACTTCTCCTCGTGACCCGCTGCGGCCTATCTTACAAAAGATTCACTTGACCCATATAGAGAGGTTAATATTGTCCACGAAGCGGGTTTCCACCACCCGCTCCCACGAGGGGAGTTTAACTATGAGAAAAGCATTATCGATTGCCTTTGTGGTACTGGTTGTGGGCATCGGGGCTCCTGCCGTAATGGCGGATACCATCGACGGGAACATCAATTTTACCGTCACGGGGATCCCGCTCGTGCCCACCGGTTCTTTTGTTTTCGACACCAACACCGACTCCTTCACTTCTTTTACCGTGGTCTGGGCCGGCGTTGGATTCGACTTTACTGCAGCCGCGAACTCATACGCCGGCCCCAATGGGTGTGGCGGGGTTGGCATGTTCATTCAGGTTTTGACATCGCCCTCTTGCTCCCCAGGCGACTGGGGTGCGCACCTCCAACCCGATTCAGGCTTTTTTGAATTAGGTGCTCCCAATGGTTCCTTTATCCTGGTGAACGCCGTACTCCCGGGTAATGGAACAGTTGAGGACTCAGGTGGGAAATTCACTGTGACCGTCACACCGGAGCCGAGCGTCCTCGGCTTCACCCTGTCGGTCGTAGGGTTGTTGTGGCTGTTGGCAGCGATGCGGAAGCATCCAGGTTTGCCCCTCCGGAAGTCCAGTTGAACGCATCGCCCACGATCACATCCCGTACACCACCCAAGCACCCACCGCTTCCAGCGTCGAGCGTATTGCTCAATGCGCCGTAGGTTCCCCCTGTTGCGCATTTTGCATTTTTCCCCGACAAATTCTACTTGCCTGGTTAGTCGTGTGGATTACCGGACATTTGATTGCCAGTTGCACATGATGGGGAGCCTACTGGTTCGAGGCTAATCATGACGGTTTGATTCCAGATCATCAGAAGCCACGTCATGGCGTGTGCTTTGAAAGTGCATTACGGTTTGAAGTTCACCGTTTTCCAGGTCGCGGCAGATTGGCGGGCTGCGTCAAGAATCTCTGTCACGATGACGTTGGTTTCTAGCGACGATAAAGCATCGGGCTTCAGGCCGTCCAGGACGACAGCGCGCAGATACGTGAGGGAATCATCGTATGGGGACGGCACTTTCTGGGCCGCGATGAGCTGTTCCTCTTTTTCCCCTGCTCGACGAACTTTCAAATCGTCCCGCTTAACGGTAATGACGTACCCCCTCTGTCCATAAACTTCCATATCCTTGCGGTCAAATGGCCAGTTCCACGAAGCCTGCAGAATCGCTTGCGCCTTCGGGTAAGTAAGAATGATCGTCGCCTCATCATCGACGCGCGGATAGATCTCCGGCTTGATCTGCTGCGTGACCGCGGTAACCGACAGCGGCCGTTGTCCGTTCATCAGCCATGTCATCAAGTCCGCTCCATAGCAGCCAAAATCAAACAGTGCCCCGCCCCCGTTCAGATTAGGGTCCGTGAGCCACTTCAGAAACTCCGGGCTGACACCAATTTCCTTCGGCCCCTCATGCCCGTCGTGCACCACAACTTTTCGGACTTCTCCAATCGCGCCCGCGTGCACCAACTCAAACAGTCCGTGGTTGCTCCGATACCACGAGGTTTCGTAGTTCACCAGCACCTGGATCCGCGCCTCGCGTGCCGCGTGTTCGATCGCCTGGGCGTCTTCGAGACTGACGGCGAGCGGCTTTTCCATCATCACCGGGATATGGTGCTTCGCGCAGAGTTCCACAATCTTCCGGTGATCGAAGGTGCTGGAATAAACAAGAACCGCTTGCGGCTTGGTGGTACGCAGCATCTCTTCCAGATCCGCGTGATACAAGGCGGAATCAAGCCCGAACTCGGCCGCGTAGCGATCGAAGAGGCTGCGATCGGGATCGCTGATTCCGGCGATGCGTATCTCTGTCCGATGTGTGGAATTCGAGAAAAAACCCTCCACGTGGCCGTGAACAAGCCCGGCGATGGCGACTCGAAAAGGCTCCGCTTCAGCCGCGCACGGGACGGGGACGGCAAAAAGCCCCCACGCCAGCAAAAACGCACAACTGCGGAACGCGAGCTTCATGGAAGGCCTCCGGGAATCCGGTCGCATGATATCACCGGGCAATTCCCCGACACGATCCACCCGTCAAATAACTCAATCATCTTCAAGAGGAAAGATTGGTGCCCGGGGTGGGAGTCGAACCCACATGAGGAAAAATCCCCGGAGGATTTTAAGTCCTCAGCGTCTGCCATTCCGCCACCCGGGCGCTGACACTATAAATTTAACCAACGCGCCCGCTTCCTGCAACACGTCCGCCACGGCGGAAGTGGCTTCCCGTGTAGGTTAGCCTCGAACTACTTCCGGCTCTTCAAGAAATGTTCCGCCACGATTGCCGGCGTTTCCACGATGCGCTTTTCTTCCGCGCAAACGACCAGGCGCAGGAATTGCGCCATGCTCCAAGCCAGCGGCGTCGCGCTGCCCGTTCCCCGGCCAAACACAAATCCTGCCCGCGTTGGTTCCGCCTGATCCCACACCTGCTCCGGAATCATGCCGCCCTGATTCGCAAAATGCAGCATCGCGCCCAGGTACGGCGTCGCGTCGCGCCCCGCGGCAATTTCATATTCGCCGCGCTCTCCGGTAAAAATCGGCCAGATGCGCCCGATGCCTTCCCCCTGCCACGGCCCGCCGAAATACGTTTCGCCGTAGCCGTCATGGCTGTAGCGGTAAAACGACGGCCCATTCGGCGTCTCCACGCGAATCGCGTCATCCACAATCTCAACTGAATGCCGAATGATCGGATCGTTCGCGGGGCGAATTCCCAGCCGCACAAATTCCAGGAACCCCGCATCCACCACATCGCGCTCGTCCCATACGCCGCCGCCATTGCGCACATCCAGCTTGAATCCGTCGTTGGGGTCCGCGTTGTTGTCAATCCGAATGTAGTAGCCCGGCTCTCCCGCGCCCTTGCCCAGATGCCCGGTCGTCGTCACCATCCACGACTCAATGTGCGCGGCCCAGTCGTCAGCAGTCTTCATGTAGCGCTCAGCATCGTCGGCAGCGCCGTTCTTCCGCGCAATATCCGAAGCGCACACCAGCCCCGCAATCTCCGCCGCAATCGTCGAAGGTGAATATCCACCAATCTCTTCCCACCGCTCCTGCTGCGTCACTGGCCCGTGCGCCACCACAAATTCTGCTTCCGGCCGGACATGCTTCGTCCACGTCTCCGCGTCCGTCCGCCCCAGTTGCCACGCTAGCACCATCGGGTACGACACCTCGTCCATCTGCAGCGCCGTCCAGTAAGCCCGCCCGTCCAGCCAACTGTTCTGTGGGAAGCCCCCGTCCGGCTTCTGCTGCACGGTATATAAATATGTCAGCGCGCGATCCGCCGCCGCGCGATCCCCCGCAGCCATCAATCCGGTCGCCACTTCATAAAGGTCCCGCGCCCAAACCAAGTGATACCCGCCAACACTGGCCGTGTCTGATTTCGCCGTAAAGCCCCACGGAATGGTCATCGAAGCGATCATCGCCCCACGGTACGTTTTGTCCTCATGCGCCTTCAGCACCATTGCCGCGAGCTGGAACTCGTTCTCGTAACGCGCGTCCACTTTGCGCAGACCCTTCACATATTCCTTCCAGCCCGCAACATACTCCGCGCTCACTTCCGCAAACTTCCGCGCCAGGGATTTCTTCGCCACATCGATCGCCGCACCCGCACTCGCTCCAAATCCCAATGCCAGCGTATAGCGGCCCGCGCCTCCCAGCTTCGCCGCCTGAAAAACATTTCCCTTCTCCGCGCGGCCATATTTCCACGTCAACTGGTGGTGCAGCAGCAGGTCCGTGTACCCGTCGCTCTTTCCAACAAACCCGCTGCTCGCCTCCGAAAAACCCGGCGAACTCATCAGCGCGCAAGCCACATCCTCTTTTTGCGTCACCAGCGCCCCATCCTGCGTAAATCCCGTGTCGCCGTACCCGCTGTTCTTCAGCGCGGGGTCCGCCAGCACATACAACTCATACCCCGCGGGCGCCGTGAACGCGACCTCGATCAACAGTGCATCCCGCTGCGGATCGCTCACGTACGTTTTCTCAATTTTGAATTTCCCGCCGGGCTCGCTGCTCGTCTGCCGGTAGAGCAACGCTTCGCCGCTCACCCGGTCGAGCGAACGCAATAAATCCTTCGACTCCACCCACGTCGTCTTGCCGTCGCTAACCGAAAATTCCAGCGTCCGCAAATTCGCCGTATCCAGCCGCGGGTAATACACCTCGGTCAGAACTCCGCTCTCCAGCGTGAACCATACGTGCGACTGAGTGGCAGTCGCTGTGCCGACGGCCTCTTTGCTTCCCGCAGTCCACGTCGGCACCGCCCCCGGCCCTCCGGGCGCATTTTGCGCCCAACCTCGCGCCGTCAGGGATAACGCAAGCACAACAATAGTGAGCAACCGTTTTCTGGGAAGCAAGGACGTACCCTCTCGCGAAGACTTCAAGCTTGAACAAAGGATGAGAGGCGGAGAATTCCTCCGCCTCCCTCCCGGGGTGTAGGGGGTTAGAACGTGATACGCAGCCCCAATTCCACCTGACGCCAACTGTTCGTTAAAACGCCGGTGATCTGCCCGATGTGCCCATCGTTCAAGTTGGTGTCTGACGGATTGGCGAAATGTGGCGTGTTCGTCAGGTTATACGCCTGGAAACGAAACTGTGCCTTCACCTTCTCTGTCACGCTGAAGTTCTTGAAGAGGGAAAAGTCGATGTTCGAACTACCGGGGCCTCGGATAATATCGCGCCCGGAAGTTCCTGGAGCGATATAAATGCCAGCCACGTTCTTGGCGGGTGCAGCGAAGGCGGAGGCATCCACATAATCTTGAAGGTTTCCGGGGTGCACGTGAACCGGGCCGACGAGGTCCGCTCGCGTCGAACTGGGATTGCCGCTAGCCGTGATGCTGAAAGGGGTACCACCCAACAGTGAGTAGATACCGTTAAGTTGCCAACCGCCGATTACGTAGTCCATCCAGCGGGACACGTTGCTCCCCCACCGCTTTCCCCGCCCGAAGGGCAGTTCGTACAATGCGCTGAGGACCAATGCGTAGCTCTGATCCTGGCTGGAGAGCCCACGTTCGATCTTGTAGTCCGTGTACAACTGCGGCTGAGCTCCGCCCCCGGCATCCAGGTTCCCATAGGAGTCATCGATTGTCTTAGACCACGTGAACGCGCCAGTGGCAGTTAAACCCTTGCTGAAGCGCCGTTCATATTGCGCCTGCAAGGAGTTGTAGTACGACTTGCCACTCGTATCCTGGATAAAGATACTCCCCAAGTTTGGAAATAGACCGGGGACGTTGGCGGGAGCGTTATAGAGCAGTTGGTTGGCATTGTAATTCCGGATCAGGTGCGAGCCATATGTGCCCACGTAAGCCAAGCTGACGGACTGGTTGTCGGCGATCTGCCTCTGCACCTGGAGGTTGTACTGGGAAACCATAGGCGGAACGTTGGAAGGTAACAGCCCAACCACACTCACACCCGTGGGAGCGGATAGATTGAGCTGTCCCGGCCCCGTTCCGAGGACAAAATTGCCGGTCGGCAATGGCGCCGTGGCGTTGGGGGAAATTAGCTGTGCCGGTGTACACGTCGGTTCGCACGGCAGGGCCCCCGAGAGCGTGATCCGGAATCCCTGTTGATAGTTAACCGAGTTTTCGCCGCTGAACGGCGGGTTCTGTGCCAGTTGGTTGCTGATGCCGCCGCGATCGACGAAGTAGAAAAGACCGTAACCTCCACGCAAAACTGTCTTGGCATCACGAGTGAGTTGGTAGGCAAAGCCCAGCCGGGGACCGAAGTCATGGTAGTCGTTGGGAATGGCCGTTCGCAGCGTTCCGTTGCTGCCAGCCACGACAAGCGCACCGGTGACCAGATCAAAGTTTGCCTGACGGTTCTGGATTTCGGTCGGCCAGGTCAGGATGTCCCAGCGCAAGCCCAGGTTCAAAGTAAGGCGCGAGGTCACGCGAAAGTCATCCTGTGCGAAGAAACCGTTCTCCCAACTTCGTGTGCCAACCGTGCCAAATGTGGGGCCATGTGAGTAGGCGTCGACGAAACCTGCAAGCAAGTCGGATATTTCATAACCTGTATCCACGTGCCCGACTCCCGGGCCGCAGCATCCGGAATTGCCATTGCCGGCGATTTGAAAATAGCCTTTGCCAGCCAACGGCCGGAACAAGTTGAGTTCCCGGCGCAGGATGCTTCCCCCGACTTTCACCGTGTGGCGACCCTTCGTCCAGGTCAATACGTCGTTATAGTTGAAGCCTGTCTGTGCAATCCGGTAAGTGCCGAAGTCCCCCGAGTATTCGATTTGGTTGTTGAATCCCCCGATCAACGCAATGCCTCCCAATAGCGAAGTGTTGCAGTTGGGGATGCCGAGCTGCGTGCAAAGGTCCTCGCCGTTAAAGGGAGGGAGAAAGCCGAAGGTTGTCCGAACAAAACCGCCTCGGAACTCGTTGACCATTGTCGAGTTGATCGTGGAGGTAAAGCCGACGGAAGTGCCCCACGGATGATTGAAATTCGTCCCGGAACCGAATCCGGAAGGTAGCGTCGTCAATCGCGTTGTCTCCGTCTGATCCGCCCGGCCACGGCTGAAACGTACGAACAACGCGTTCTTCGTATCGAGGATATAGTCGCCGCGGATGTCAAAGTCGTTCCAATTCTCGATGAGTTTTCGGGTGTTTTTATAATTGTGGAATACGGAGAAGCAATTGGCATCCACCGCATGCGTGCAATTCGACTCTGGGAACGCCTGAAGATACTTCAGGCCAACTGGGTTGATCCGGCCGGTGGGAATAATATTCCCCGCAAAGGCTAGGGCGCCGTTGGGATTGGCTTTGGTAGCAGGCACGGAGCCGTCCGTTGTTGGATCATAGATCGTAAAAGTCTGGCCGAGTCCTGTTGTGGCTATGGGTAACAGCAATTCCGAAAAGTTGCCTGGTGCCGTGCCCGTGCCGCGCATATCATCCGTGGGTACGGTCGCGTACTCGGGACTTCCGGCGATCTTTTGTCGCAACCCTTCATAATCGCCGAACAGGAATAACTTGTTCTTGATCACCGGTCCGCCAACGGTTCCGCCAAATTGATTCCGGTTGAATCCCGGTGTCGGAGTGTTAGGAGAAGTAAAAAAGCTCTTAGCGTTCAGATTGGTGTTGCGATTGAACTCAAAGGCGCTGCCGTGATAGTCGTTCGTGCCGGATCTAATGGTGGTGATTACCAGTGCTCCACCAGCGCGGCCGTACTCCGCCGGCGCGATGCTGGTCTGCACCTTGAATTCGTCAATGGCGTCGGCTGGCGGGAAAAACACGATGGTGTTCACCAGTGCTTCGTTGTTGTCGATTCCGTCTAAAATAAAGTTGTCCGCCTGCGGCCGGAGTCCATTGACCGCCAGCGCCGCGCCGCCTTCTTGCCCGAATCGGAAGGTCTCGGCGTTGTTGTTCGAGCCCGTCGCCGCGCCGTTAGGCTGACCACGCGTCGCGCCGGGCACCAGCAGGGCCAGTTGCGTGAAATTCCGCCCATTCAGCGGCAGTTCGGTCACCTGGCGCCCCTCCACTACTTCGCCGAGCGCGGAATCCTGCAAGTCAATCACCGGCGACCCTGATTCCACGGTTATCGTCTCCGTGACTTCGCCGACCGCTAACTGAAAATCCGCCACGCCCACCTGCGCAACCTGCAATTCCAGGGTTCGCGAAATTTTCTTGAATCCCTTTTGTGAGACATCCACGGTGTAATTGCCGGGAGGCAATGCAGACACCGTGTAATACCCAAGCTCGTTCGTCGTCGCCGTGGACAGCCTTCCCGTCTCAACGCTTGTCACATTGACCACCGCCCCAGACACCGCATTCCCCTGGGGATCGGTTACCGTGCCCTGCAGGCGCGCCGTATCGCTCTGCGCCAGGCATACCGCCGCCGTCGAGAGGACGATCAGCAGAACCAACACCCAATTCCGCATCTGTTTCGTCTTCATTCCATGCCCCTTTTCTTCGTTCGAAATGACGTTGTCCACACCCAAACCCAATCTGCACCGGGCAGTGCTTTCCCCTCACGCCTCTCGACTTGCGCTGGAACAGGACACTGACTGGGGATTGTTGAGAAACCCAGTTTCCTGGCTCTCGGCACTTCTCCCGCCACCCGTCGGCAGTAGCTTGCCCATTACCTTTGCCGTAGCCTGCGGTCTTCCGCATGCCGGTATTGTGCAAGATGAGAGAAATCCTGAGCCCTGGATCCCGAAGTTCCGTGCATCCCCTCGAAATTAACCACCCGTCACGAGAAATAGCACCCTTGATGCGCATCAATTTTTCAGATGCTTGCTATAGAAAGAAGTCTCGCGACGTTTGATACTGTTACACGCAGAACCTCTGCCCTTGCAGTGGGTTCCACCGTTTGTTACGTTGTTACAAAGCGATTTTTCTGGGGGTTACAGGGGCAGAATGTCAGAGAAAGAGCAACACCTACGCCAGGTCGAGAAGGTTGCAGCCAGCGCCGTGCTCCACGGCTCGGAATCCTTGTGTAAGCTCTTGCGTTATCTCGCTCACCACGCAATCGAGGATCCCGGCACGCCGCTGAAGGAATACCGGATTGCTACAGAGGAGTTTGGCCGCCCACCGGACTTTGATCCCGCGGTGGATTCCATGGTCCGTGTCCAGGCTGGCCGCCTGCGGGCGAAACTGGCCGAGTACTATGCGGACGAAGGCTCTGCTGATCCTGTCCGTATTGAGCTTCCCAAGGGCACCTACACTCTGGCGTTCCACAAACGGGATGCCGCCTCGAAATCCGACCGGCACCAACATTCATCTCAGGAACGCTCTCACCCCGGCGACGAGCAGGTTCCCCCCGTTTGGCTCCTCTCCGTTGTGGTTCTTTCGCTTCTCCTGGCCGGCTCACTCCTCGCCCTCTTTCTCACCCGCAAGACCACTCCCACAACCTTCGCCGGCGAGGTCAAACCCGCTCCCGCCGCCTTCCAGACGTTCTGGAAACCTTTTCTCACCGGCCCCGAAGAGCCCTGGGTCGTGTTCAGCAACGCCGCGTTCGTCGGCCGCCCCGAAACCGGCATGCGTTACTACAATTCCGCCCAAGACCAAAAAAACGCCATCTGGGATCATTACACCGGCGTCGGCGAAGTGATTGCCGTTCACAGTCTCGATCAGGTGTTCGGACTTCTGCACCGCAATCTTCGCGTGAAGCGCGGCAGTCTCTTCTCCCTCGATGACGCCCAGAATACCGACCTGATTTTCGTCGGCTCTCCCTCTGAAAATCTCAACCTGCTGGAAATTCCCGGCACCCGCGAATTCGTCTTCCAGCGTGTGCCCGATGGTCCCCGCAAAGGCGACCTGGCCGTGTTCAACGTCCATCCCCAACCCGGCGAACAGAAATCCTATCTCGCGTCCCCATCCAATGCGCTTCTAACCGAAGATTACGCCCTGGTGGCGTTCATCCCCGGACTCAACCCCTCGCGCTCCGTCATGATCATCGCCGGTACCACCACTTTCGGCACCCAGGGCGCGGTCGAATACGCCTGCCGCGAAAAATCCGTGCAAGAACTGCTGCTGCGTCTCTCGGTATCTGACACTGGCGACCTAAAGCCCTTTGAGGCCCTGCTTCATGTGAAAATCGCGAAAGGCGTGCCCGTTGAGACCGACCTCGTCTCCCTCCGCAAAGTCGCCTCTCCATAACTTCCTGCCTCTAAAACGTAACTTTGTCCCGCTCTGGTTCATCACAGTTTTCGTCTTATGATAAAGTTCCCGGACGGTGCGACCCGCCCAGGCTGCCAGTTCTAGAGGTACGCAAAATCGCCGGTTTTTGAAGTACAATGCCCCCGCTTCCCGCCGAGCGGTGTCCCCGGCTATCGTCCCTCTTCCGTGGGCATCCTGTTCTATCCTGCGAAGGAGTCTATGTGAGCCAACCAAATCCTGCTTTATCCTCCGAAGGAGTCTTTGTGAGCGAGCCAAATATTGACCAGCTCTGCATCAACACCATCCGCACGCTTTCCATCGACGCCGTGCAGCAGGCCAACTCCGGCCATCCCGGCGCGCCAATGGGTCTGGCTCCCGTGGTTTATTCCTTGTGGCAGACTTTTCTTCGTTATGATCCGGCCGATCCACTCTGGCCCAACCGCGATCGGTTTGTCCTCTCCGCCGGACACGCCTCCATGCTTCTCTACTCCACCCTGCATCTCGCCGGTGTCCGCGCCGTAAATGCAAAAGGCGAAGTGCAAAAGGATCTTTCCGTCTCCATGGACGAAATCAAGCGCTTCCGGCAGCTCGGCAGCCGCACCCCCGGACATCCTGAATCGCACATCACCACCGGCGTGGAAACCACCACCGGCCCGCTCGGCCAGGGCATCGCCAACAGCGTTGGCATGGCCATCGCGGGAAAATGGTTGGCCGCCAATTTCAATCAGCCCGGCTTCGATCTTTTCAATTTCCGCGTCTACGCCGTCTGCGGCGACGGCGACCTCATGGAAGGCGTCGGGGGTGAGGCCGCTTCGCTCGCCGGCCACCTGGGCCTTTCGAATCTATGCTGGATCTACGACAACAATCGCGTCACGCTCGACGGCCCGGCAAGCTGGTCCTTCAGCGAAGATATGATGACCCGCTTCGTCGGCTATGGCTGGAACGTTACCCGCGTTGCCGACGCTAACGACTTGCTACAACTCTCGCGCGCATATAAAACTTTTCTGAACACAACCGACAAGCCCACGCTCATCGTCGTTGACAGCCACATCGGATACGGCTCCCCGCACAAGCAGGATTCCTACGAAGCCCACGGCGAGCCCCTCGGTGAAGCGGAAGTGAAGCTCGTGAAAAAGAATTACGGCTGGCCCGAGGACGCCAAGTTCCTCGTGCCCGACGGCGTCTACCAGCACTTCCAAGACGGCGTCGGCGCGCACGGTAACGAAGAGCGTACAAAATGGAACGCGCTCTTCGCCGAATACTCCAAGAAATTTCCCGAACTCGCCGCCCGCCTCGCCAAGATGAAGTGCCGCGCTCTGCCTGACGGCTGGGACAAAAATCTCCCCAACTTCCCTGCCGACCCCAAAGGCATGGCCACCCGCGAAAGCTCCGGCAAAGTTCTCAACGCCCTCGCGCAGAATATTCCCTGGCTCGTTGGCGGTTCCGCCGATCTCGCCAAGTCCAACAAGACGAATCTTCTCTTCGAAGGCGCCGGTGATTTCTTCACCAACGAATACAAAGGCCGCAACATCCACTTTGGCGTTCGCGAACACGGCATGGGCGCCGCCGTCAACGGCCTCACCCTTACCGGCCTGCGCGGCTTCTCCGCCACCTTCTTCAACTTCAGCGACTATATGCGCGCCAGCATGCGCCTCGCCGCCCTCATGGAAATTCCCGTTCTCTTCATCTTCACGCACGATTCCATCGGCGTAGGCGAAGACGGCCCGACCCACCAGCCTGTCGAACAGCTGGCCTCTCTTCGCGCCATGCCCAACATGCTCGTGCTCCGTCCCGGCGATGCCAACGAAGTCACCGAAGCCTACAAGGTCGCCATCCAACACACGCATGGGCCTTCGACACTCGTCTTCAGCCGTCAGGCCATACCCACGTTCGACCGCACCAAATATGCTGCCGCTTCCGGCGTCGCCAAGGGTGCCTACGTTCTCGCTGATGCCGACGGCGGCAAGCCCGAAGTGATTCTCATGGGCACCGGCACCGAGCTTCAGCACTGCGTCGCCGCTTACGAAAAACTCAAAGCCGAAGGCATCAAGGCGCGTGTCGTCAGCATGCCCTGCTGGGAAATCTTCGATCAGCAGGATGCCGCCTACAAGGAGAGTGTCCTGCCCGCTGGCGTCACCGCACGCGTTTCCATCGAAATGGGCGCAACGCTCGGCTGGGATCGCTACGTCGGTCCCAAAGGCAAGATGATCGGTATGCATTCCTTTGGCGCTTCCGCTCCCCTCAAGGATCTTTTGCCAAAATTTGGCTTTGGGCCGGACTTCGTCGTCGCTGCCGCGAAGCAGCTGCTGGGAAGGTAACCTGACTATGAAAGTTGTTATCGGTTCTGATCACGCGGGCTTTGAACTCAAAAATGCCATGGGGGTCTTGCTGGCCTCACTTGGCCATCAAGTCCTCGATGTTGGCGCTTACAACGAAAATCCGTCCGACTATCCCGATTTTGCGGAGGCCGTCGGCAAGGCCGTCCTCGACGGCCGCGCCGAACGCGGCGTCCTCATCTGCGGCAGCGGTGTCGGCGCCAGCGTGGCCGCCAACAAAGTCCGGGGCATTCGTGCGGGCATGGTCACGGACACCTATTCCGCCCACCAGGGCGTCGAGCACGACAATATTAATGTCCTCGTGCTGGGCTCCCGCATCACCGGTGAAAAAGTCGCCGAAGAGCTCGTGCGCGCCTACATGGGCGCAAAATTCACCAACGAAGAGCGCCATGTCCGCCGCCTCGCCAAGGTGCAGGCCCTCGAAGACAAGATGTGCCAGAGTTGAAATCTCAAGCCCCCTGCTTCGCAGGAGCGTAGAATTAGTTTGAAGGCCCTTTTGAACTATAAGGAGAAGTGCTATGACAACCTCTGCAACCGTCCCCAATACCGGAAGCCAGTCCGCGGCCAATCCGCTGAAAGGCCTCCTCGCCTACGGCCAGTCTCCCTGGATGGATTACATCCGCCGCGACCTGCTCACCGGTGGCAGCCTGAAAAAGTATATTGATGATGATGGCCTGCGCGGCCAGACCTCCAACCCCACCATCTTTGAGAAAGCCATCACCGGCAGCACGCTCTACAACGACATTCTCAATTCCCCCGAAGCCAAATCCCTCAACGCCAAGCAGCTCTACGAAAAAATCGCCATTCGTGACGTCCAGGATGCCTGCGACATCTTCCGCCCCGTCTACGATGAGAGCAAACACCGCGACGGTTACGTCAGCCTCGAGGTCTCGCCCTTCCTCGCCAACAATACTGCAAGCACGCTCGAAGAAGCCCGCCGCCTCTGGAAAACCGTCAACCGGCCCAACCTCATGGTCAAGGTTCCCGCCACTCCCGAGGGCGTCCCCGCCATCCGCCAGCTTCTCGAAGACGGCCTGAATATCAACATCACTTTGCTCTTCGCGCAGTCGGCCTACGAAAAAGTTGCCGAGGCCTTCATCGCCGCTCTCGAAGCCCGCGCCGCCAAGGGTCAACCCATCAACCACATCGCCAGCGTCGCCAGCTTCTTCGTCAGCCGCATTGACACCCTCATCGATTCCAAAATCGACGCCCTGCTGAAAACCGCCGCTGGCGACGCCAAAACTCTGCTTGAAAGTCTTCACGGCACCATCGCCATCGCCAACGCCAAGCTCACCTACAAGAAATACCAGGAACTCTTCGGCGGCCCGCGCTGGAAGGCTCTCGCCGCAAAAGGCGCGCAGACTCAACGTCTTCTCTGGGCCAGCACCAGCACCAAGAATCCCAAGTACCGCGACGTCCTCTACGTCGAAGAACTCATCGGCGCGGACACCGTGGACACCATTCCACCCGCGACCTTCGACGCTTTCCGCGATCACGGCAAGCTTCGCCCCAGCCTCACCGAAGACGTTCCCGGCGCCGCTCGTCACATGGAAAATCTCGCCAAGGCCGGCATCTCCATGAAGGAAGTCACCGAACAGCTCGTCGCCGACGGCGTCAAACTTTTCGCCGATGCCTTCAAAACTCTTCTCGAGGCCACCGGGAAGAGCGCCGGAGTGAAAGCGTGAGTCTCAACAAAATCTCCTACAAACTTCCCGCTGCGCTCGCCGAGGGAGTGAAATCCTCCCTCGCCGACTGGAAAACCAATAACAAGGTCGCACGCTTGTGGCAGAAGGATCCGTCCCTCTGGACCGGCACCGACGAAGGCAAGTGGCTCGGCTGGCTGACTATCGTCGAAGAGCAGATCAAGGAACTTCCCAGCCTCAAAAAACTCGCCGCGGAAATCAAGAAAGCCAAATTCCGCCACGCCGTCCTTCTCGGCATGGGCGGCTCCAGCCTCTGCGTCGAAGTCCTGCGCCGCACCTTCGGCAAATTCGGCGGCTATCCCGAACTCCATGTTCTTGATTCCACCGATCCCGCCCAGGTCAAAGCCGTCGAAAAAAAACTCGACCTGAAAAAGACCCTCTGCATCGTCTCTTCGAAATCCGGCAGCACCCTCGAGCCCAACATCTTCAAGCAGTATTTCTACGAGCGCATCCGACAAAAAGTCGTTGAAAAAGAAGTCGGCAATCATTTCATCGCGGTCACCGATCCTGGCTCCAAGATGGAGCAGGTCGCGAAGGAGGGCCATTTCCGCCACATCTTCCCCGGCGTCCCCAGCATCGGCGGCCGCTATTCCGCGCTCTCGCATTTCGGCACCGTTCCCGGCGCGATCATGGGCCTCGACCTTTCGAAATTCCTGAAGATCACCCTGAAGATGGTCAAAGCCTGCGGCCCCGCCACCGCTCCCGAAAAAAATCCCGGCGTCATTCTCGGCACGATTCTCGGCGTCGCCGCCAATCACGGCCGCGACAAAATCACCATTTTCACTTCCCCCGGCATTTCCGATCTCGGCGCGTGGCTCGAACAGCTCATCGCCGAATCCACCGGCAAGGTCGGCAAGGGCATCATCCCCGTCGATCGCGAAAAAATCGGCAAGCCCGCGGTCTATGGCAACGACCGCGTCTTCGCCTATCTGCGACTCGCCAAGGAAAACAACCGGGCCATGGACGCCGCCGTCACCGCTCTCGAAAAAGCCGGCCATCCCGTCGTCCGCATAGTTCTCGGCACCAAATTCGATCTCGGCCAGGAATTTTTCCGCTGGGAAGTTGCCACCGCCACCGCCGGCTCGATCATCGGCATCAACACGTTCAACCAGCCCGACGTCGAAGCCAGCAAAATCGAAACCCGCAAGCTCACCAGCGAATACGAAGCCACCGGCAAGCTGCCCTCCGAAGCTCCCTTCTTCGAAGACCAGGGCCTCAAGCTATTCGCCGACGAAAAAAACGCCGCTGCCCTCAAAAACAATTCGAATCTTGCCGAAGTTCTGCGCGCGCATCTCGGACGCATCGGCGCCGGCGACTACTTCGCTCTTCTCGGCTACATCCAGATGAACGACGCCCACGAAAAATCCCTGCAGGCCATCCGCCACCAGGTGCGCGACACAAAAAAATCCGCCACCTGCCTCGGCTTCGGTCCACGCTTTCTCCATTCCACCGGCCAGGCCTACAAGGGCGGTCCGAACTCCGGCGTCTTTCTACAGCTCACCTGCGATGACGCCGCCGATATTCCCGTCCCCGGGCAGAAATTCACTTTTGGCATCGTCAAGGCCGCCCAGGCGCGCGGTGACTTCGCCGTGCTTTCCGATCGCGATCGCCGGGCGTTGCGCATTCACCTCGGCAAAAACGTGAAAGGCGATCTCGCGAAGCTCGCGAAAGCGGTCAAACAGGCCCTGGCCTAGCTCAAAATTTTCATTTTTAATTTCTCGCGGAGGAACTTCTAATGCAACTCGGCATGATCGGACTGGGCAGGATGGGCGCCAACATGGTGCGGCGCCTCCAGAAAAATGGCCACCAGTGCGTCGTCTACGACCGCAGCCCTGAATCGGTGAAGCAGCTCGTTGGCGAAGGCGCCACAGGCTCCACTTCCATCGACGACTTTATCGGCAAGCTTCAGAAGCCGCGCGCCATCTGGCTGATGGTTCCCGCTGCCGTCGTTGACGCCACCATCGCCGATCTTGCTCCGAAACTCAGTAAGGACGACATCCTCATCGACGGCGGCAACTCCTACTACATCGACGACATCCGCCGCGCCAAGGAACTCGCTCCCAAAGGCATTCACTACGTCGACGTCGGCACCAGCGGTGGCGTTTGGGGTCTCGAACGCGGCTACTGCCAGATGATCGGCGGCGAACCCGGCATCGTGAAGCACCTCGATCCCATCTTCAAAACGCTCGCTCCCGGCCGCGGCAATGTTGACCGCACGCCCGGCCGCGAAAAGGGCACCGGCACCTCCGAAGAAGGCTACCTCCACTGCGGCCCCTCCGGCGCAGGCCACTTCGTGAAGATGGTCCACAACGGCATCGAGTACGGCTTAATGGCTGCCTACGCCGAGGGCCTGAACATTCTCAAGCACGCCAACGCCGGCAAATCCCGTCGCGAAGTGGACGCCGAAACCACGCCGCTCCGCAATCCGGAGCACTATCAATACGATTTCAATCTCGCCGACGTCGCCGAAGTCTGGCGCCGCGGCAGCGTCGTCGCTTCCTGGCTGCTTGACCTCACCGCCATCTCTCTTTTCGATCAGCCCACGCTCGAGCGCTTCTCCGGCCGCGTCTCCGACTCCGGCGAGGGCCGCTGGACCATCCTCGCCGCCATCGAGTCCACCGCTCCCGCTCCCGTGCTCACCGCTTCGCTCTACCAGCGCTTCACTTCGCGCGGTGAAGACGACTTCGCCGCCAAGCTGCTTTCCGCCATGCGTTTCCAGTTCGGCGGTCACCTCGAAAAGAAAGCCGGGCAATAAGCCGCGAAGCCGGAAATCGCGCGCCCCAACTCAAGATAGGAACGTGCTCCATGAATACGAATCATGCTGAGGCTCCCGGCCCCACCGCCGCCTGCGCCATGGTCATCTTCGGCGCCACCGGAGACCTCACCAAGCGCAAGCTTCTCCCTGCCCTGCTCAACCTTGCGCAGGAAAAGGTATTGCCCGAGCACTTCGCCATCATCGGCGTGGCCGGAGGCGATGCCACCACGGAATCCTTCCGCAAGTCGCTGACCGCCGAAATCCCGCAATTCGCGCCCGATTCCATCGACCTCAAGATGTGGGACTGGATGGTCGAGCGCATCTATTTCGTCCCCGGCGATTTTGCCAATCCCGACACCTACAAGCGTCTTCTGGCCCAGATCGAGGTCGTGAACAAGAATCACGGCTGCAGCGGCAACAATTTTTTCTACCTCGCCGTCGCCCCGCGCTTCTTCGCCACCATCGTCCAGCAACTCGGCGCGGCCGGCATGACGAAAGAAGAAAACGGCAAATGGGCTCGCGTCATCGTCGAAAAACCCTTCGGCCACGATTTACAATCCGCCGTCCAGCTCAACAATGACCTCAAGAAAGTCCTCACCGAAAAGCAGATCTACCGCATCGACCATTACCTCGGCAAAGAAACCGTCCAGAACGTCATGGTCTTCCGTTTTTCCAACAACATCATCGAACCCCTCTGGAATCGCCACTATATCGATCACATTCAGATCACCGCCGCCGAAACCGTCGGCGTCGAGCATCGCGGCGGCTTCTATGAAACCGCTGGCGCCCTCCGCGACATGGTTCCCAACCATCTTTTCCAGCTCCTCACCATGACCGCCATGGAGCCGCCCATCTCCTTCGACGCCGATGAAGTCCGCAACAAGCAGGCCGAAATCCTTCACGCCATTCAGCCGCTCACCCCCGAAGAAGTCCTCACCAACGCGGTGCGCGGCCAATACGGCCCGGGCGAAGTGAACGGCAAGCAACTCCCGGGCTATCGCGACGAACCCGACGTCGATCCCAATTCCAACACCGAAACTTTTGTCGCCCTGAAACTTCTCGTCGACAACTGGCGTTGGGCCGGCGTTCCCTTCTATCTCCGCACCGGCAAGAGCCTCGCGAAGCGCGCCACCGAAATCGTCGTGCAGTTCCGCCGCACCCCCTTCGTCCTCTTCCGCAACACCACCGTCAAAAATATCGAAACCAACCGCATGGTCATCCACATCCAGCCGGATGAAGGCATCTCGCTCAGCTTCGGCGCAAAAGTTCCCGGCTCTGTCATGCGCCTCGGCCTCGTCAACATGGATTTTGACTACGACACCTATTTCGGCACCGAACACAGCACCGGTTACGAACGCCTTCTCCGCGATTGCATGGCCGGCGACGCCACTCTCTTCCAGCGCGCGGACATGGTCGAAGCCGGCTGGAGCGTCATCCAGCCCATACTCGACGTCTGGCACGCCCTCCCCGCGCGCAACTTCCCGAATTACGCCGCCGGATCTTGGGGACCCGGCGAAGCCGACGAATTGCTCGCTCGCGATGGCCGCGCGTGGCGCCGCATCGGCGAGGAAGACGTTGATCTGCGAGGCAAACACGTTGCCGAACAAAAGGCTGCGACCACTTGAGGCCGGCAACTTCCCAACGCGATATCCACATCCTCGCGGACCCCGCGGCGATCACTCGCCGCGCCGCCGACGAATTCGTCAAAGCGGCGTCCGAAGCCGCCGCGCAGAAAGGTGTCTTCAACGTCGCTTTCGCCGGCGGCTCAACGCCCAAATCTCTCTACGCCATGCTCGCCGACGATCCCGCATATCGCGGCAAAATCTCCTGGGACAAACTGCGCGTCTTCTTTGGCGACGAGCGCCACGCGCCTCCCGATAGCCCCGAAAGCAATTTCCGCATGGCGAGCGAAGCGCTCTTCTCCAAAGGCCTCCTGAAGCCCGAGCAGATCGCCCGCATCAAGGGCGAATATCCCGACACCGAAAAAGCCGCACTGGAATATGAACAGGTTCTGCGCGCATACTTTCACTTAAAGGACGGCGAGTATCCTCGCTTCGACCTGGTGCTTCTCGGTATGGGCGACGAAGGCCACACTCTTTCGCTCTTCCCCGGCACCAAGGCGCTGCACGCTCCCGGCCGCATCGTGGTCCGCAATTGGGTTGGCAAGTTTTATACCGAGCGCATCACCCTTACGGCCGAGACGGCGAATCACGCCAACCGTGTCATGTTCATGATCACCCGCGCGGACAAAGCTCCGGCCTTGAAAGCCGTTCTCGAAGGGCCCTATGAACCCGAGCAGCTTCCGGCTCAGTTCATTCAGCCAGCCAGCGGCAACGCCCTCTGGCTCATCGACCGCGACGCCGCTAAAATGCTAACGGTAGGAATAAGAGAGTAGAGTTTCCGTGGACTGCAAATGGTCGGGCAAGTTTCGGTTCCTGTTACCTGTTATCTGATCGCTGTTCCCCGTTCTGTACTTTGATTCTTACTGATTACTGAAAACTGATTACTGATTACTCTTCCAGGAGAAACATATGGCCACCGCGACTCTCAGCAACTTCGAACAACTCCTCGGCTCCAAGGCCGAATCGCTCCTCGGCTTCAAGTCCCCCAAAATTTCCAAGGAGCGCCTGCATCTCCCCGGCCCCGATTTCATTGACCGCATCTACGCCCTCACGGACCGCAACGTCCGCGTCCTCACCAATCTCCAGCGGCTCTTCGGCACCGGCCGCCTCGGCAACACCGGCTACCTCTCGATCCTCCCTGTCGATCAGGGCATCGAGCACTCTGCCGGCGCCAGCTTCGCCAAGAATCCCGATTATTTCGACGGCGAAAACATCGTCAAGCTCGCCATCGAAGGCGGGTGCAACGCCGTCGCCTCCACCTTCGGCGTCCTCGGCTCCGTCGCGCGCAAGTACGCGCACAAAATTCCCTTCATCGTCAAAATGAATCACAACGAACTGCTCACCTTTCCCAACCAGTTCAACCAGATTCTTTTTGGCACCGTGCAGGAAGCCTACGACATGGGCGCCGCCGCCGTGGGCGCTACCATCTATTTCGGTTCCGACCAGGCGGATCGCCAGATCATCGAAATCAGCCAGGCGTTTGCCAAGGCCCACGAGTTGGGCATGGCCACCGTGCTGTGGTGCTATCTCCGCAATAACGCGTTCAAAAAAGATAAGGACTATCACCTCTCCGCCGACCTCACCGGGCAGGCCAATCACCTCGGTGTCACCATTCAGGCCGACATCATCAAGCAAAAGCTTCCCGAAAATAACGGCGGCTACACCGCCCTCAACATCGGCGATTCCAGTTACGGCAAGTTCGACAAGCGCATCTACACCGACCTCGCCAGCGATCACCCGATCGACCTCACCCGCTACCAGGTCGCCAACTGCTTCATGGGCCGCTCCGGCCTGATCAATTCCGGCGGCGCATCCGGCGCCAACGATTTCGAAGACGCCGTGGCCACCGCCGTCATCAACAAGCGCGCCGGCGGCACCGGCCTCATCTCCGGCCGCAAAGCCTTCCAGCGCCCCATGGCCGACGGCGTGAAACTCCTCAACACTATCCAGGACGTCTACCTGAGTAAAACCGTAACCGTAGCCTGAATTTTCCTCTTCACGGGTGCCCCACACGCCGCCTTTGCGTGTGGGGTCCCAAATCTTTTCTTCTCTACGAACTCTCTCCCTCCCTCTCTGTGTCCTCTGTGTTAATTCTTGATTCTGTGATTTCCACCCTATTCCCCTGCACCATAAGCCTCCCATCAGCATCCGATATCCATACTCACTTCTCCCAGGAGGCCCCATGCCGAAACGTCTCGAAGGTAAATCCATCGCCATCACCGGCGGCGACCAGGGCATCGGCCGCGCCATCGCCGAACGCCTCGCCCACGACGGCGCCGACGTCGCCATCTGCTATCGCTCCAACCAATCTGGGGCCCAGGAAGTCACCGCTGAAATCGCGAAACTCGGCCGCCGCGCCGCCGCCATCCAGTGCGACGTCGGCAAAATCGCAGATGGCCAGCGCTTCATCACCGAAGCCGTCGCGCAACTCGGCAAACTCGACGTCCTCGTCAACAACGCCGGCCTCGAGCGCCGCGCCGATTTCTGGGACGTCACCGAAGCCGACTTCGACGCCGTCCTCAACGTCAACCTCAAAGGACTCTTCTTTCTCACCCAGGCTTTCGTCCGCCACCGCATGCAGTCCAAAACCGGCGGCAAAATCATCAACATCAGTTCCGTGCATGAGGAGCTTCCCTTCCCGCATTTCGCTTCCTATTGCGCCAGCAAGGGCGGCGTGAAAATGCTCACCCGCAATCTCTCCATCGAACTTGCGCCCCTTGGCATCACCATCAATTCCATCGCCCCCGGCGCCATCGAAACGCCCATCAACAAAAACCTTCTCAACGATCCCGGCAAGCTCAGCGCCCTGCTCCAGAACATTCCCCTGAAGCGCCTCGGTGAACCCTCAGATGTCGCTTCCCTCGCTTCCTTCCTCGCCTCCGACGAATCCTCCTACATCACCGGTACCACCTTGTTCGTCGATGGCGGCCTGCTGTGGAACTATCAGGAGCAGTAAGAGCCACTTGCGCGCTCCAAATCCAAAACTTTACTGAATTGCATCGAAATTTTTCGCCGTATCCATAACAACACGCGCGCGATAATTCCTGCATGTGTACGAGCGTTCGCTTCCCCTAAGATAGAACTGTAGTTTGTGGAAGGAGAGAACAATGCCGAAGACTACCGCAGCACCCGCGCCCAAGGCAAAGAAGGCCCCCGCAAAATCCGAACTCACCCAAAACGATATCGCCGCTCGCGCCTACCAAATCTATCTCGAACGCGGCGCCACTCCCGGCGATCCCATGCAAGACTGGTTGCGCGCCGAACGTGAACTCTCCGCGCCACCCAAAAAGTCCCGCGCCAAATCTAAAGTGATCACCTTCGCCGCCTGATTCCTATAGCGGCCGCAGTCCGCGGCGGGCGATGTTCGACTTGTCGCTCTTACGCTTTCGTCAACACCGCCGCCCGCGCTGCCTCCAGCAACTTCGCCGCATTCGCCCGAATCTCCCCGTGCCCAAACACCGCGTTTCCCGCCACCAGCAATTCCGCTCCGGCCTTCACCACATCCGCGACGGTTTCGAGATCCACACCGCCGTCCACCTCAATTCGGAAATCCAGTTTCCTCTCCGCGCGCAGCCTCGCCAGCGCTGCAATCTTGTTCAACGCGTTCGGAATAAATTTCTGTCCGCCGAATCCCGGATTCACACTCATCACCAGAACGTGATGCACCAGGTCCAGCACCTCCGTCAGCGTCTCCACCGGCGTTGCGGGGTTGATCACCACGCCTGGCTTGCATCCGTGCGATGAAATCAGGTGCAGCGTGCGGTCCAGGTGAATGCAAGCCTCCTGATGCACCGAAATCCAATCCGCGCCCGCATTAGCAAATTCGGGAATGAACAGGTCCGGATTCTCAATCATCAAATGGCAGTCCAGCGGCACCTTCACCACTTTCCGCAAACTCTTCACCAGCGGCGGCCCCAGCGTAATGTTCGGCACGAAATGCCCGTCCATCACGTCCACGTGCAGAATCGTTCCGCCGCCTTCAATGGCCTGTTGAGCATCGCTCCCAAGCTGCGCAAAATTCGACGCCAGTATCGACGGCGCAAGTTCAATTTTCATAGCCAGATTCCCGCTCCTTCTTCCAAATTAAAATTATACGCCGCGCAACTCGCTTCTCCCACTCGCCGCACCAATCACACCACCACATCCCGCCACCCCACCGAACACCTCTTCTTACTACTCTCTCTCACCAACTCCAACCCCACCATCACCCGCAACGCCTGCTCCGGCGTCACCTGCAACGCCGCCTTTCCCAAAATCGCATCCCGCACATTCGCATAAAAACCCCGCCAATCTCCAAACGATTCCACTCTCCATTTCCGTACGTTCTCTCCATCCACCTGCGTCACTTCTCCAAAATTCTCGGGTTTCTCCAGCATCCACGATTCCCCCGGCCCCGGCGTCCTCGTTCGCAGCACGCTCTCCAGCGGGTCAAACTCCTTCTTCAAATAAGTCCCGTTCGTTCCCATAAGCAAAAATCGCGGCCGCAGCACCGTGCTCAGCATCGACTCCCCCAGCACCGCCATCACACTCCCCGGATAATGCAGCCAGATATCAAACGCATCGTCCGTCAAAAATCCTTCGCGCTCCGTCCGCACATCCGCCGTCACCCGCTCCGGCGCGCCAAACAATGTCAACGCATAATCCAGCAGGTGCGGCCCCAAATCCGCCAGCACTCCACTTCCGGGCCCCGGCACTTCCCGCCAAGCGCCGGGCTTCAATTTCGGCCGGAACCGGTCATAGTGCGCCTCAAACCGCACGATCCTCCCGAGTTCCCCGCTCGCCACCAATTTCCGCAATCCCTGAAAGTCCGCGTCAAACCGCCGGTCGTGATACACCGTCAAAATCCGCCGAAGCTTTCTTGCCGTTCGCACCAGTTCCACCGCCTGTTGCACGGTATTCGTGAACGGCTTATCCACCACCACATCGCGCCTCGCCTCCAGGCACTGCATCGCAAATGGAAAATGCGTCTGATTCGGCGTCGCAATCACCACCAATCGGATCGACTCGATCGCCAGCAACTCTTCCAAGCTCCGCACAATCCGCGCATCCGGATAAATTTTCTTCGTATCGTCACCCGTCCGCTGCACAATCGCCGCCAGCCGCAGTCCCTCCACCGCCTGAATCACTGGCGCATGAAACCCGCGTCCCGCCAACCCAAACCCCACCAGCCCAACGTCAATCAAGCCGCATCCTCCTGTGCAATCCCCAGCGCGCGAAAAGTGTATCACCTCCTCGCCGAGGTTCTTCGCCCTCCCTGGGTTGGTTCCATCCGCACCCGCGTTATATCCTTTCCCCAGTGCAAAACACTTCTCCCCCTCAACAAGCCCCCACGCGGGGCCTCTATCTCGGCCTGGTCATCACCGTCCTCGCCGTCCTCGCCTACGCCGCTTACATCACCATTCAATTTGCCGGCCTCCGCAAACTTCAAAGCGACCTCGTCGACCGCAATCGGCGCGACTCCCTCCAACTCCTCCGCATCCAGAACGATCTCAACACCCTCGGCCTCGCCATGCGCGATATGCAGGATCCCACCGAACCTTACCCCATCATCGCCTGGGTCCCACAATTCGAACGCATCCGCACCGACCTCGTCGACGCCCTCGAGCAGGAATTCGCCATCTCCGAAGCCGCTCCCACCAGCGACCAGCGCGGCTATCTCAATCAATCCCTCGCGCAATTCTGGGATTCCGTAAATCGCATGTTCGCCCTCGCGCAAGCCGGTTTCGAATCCGCCGCCGCCCAGCAAATCCGAGACACTCTCCAACCGCGCCAGGCCGCCCTCAGCTCCGCCGTCTCTCGTCTCCTCGTGCAAAATAACGAAGCCGAAGAGCGCGCCGCGACCCGCAGCTCTGCAATTTACGACCGCGTCCAGCGACAGCTCTATTTCTTCCTCGCCGCCATCCTAGTCGCCATCGTTCTCACCAGCCTCTATCTCATCCGCAACAATCGCCGCCTCTTCGCCCAAGTCGCCGAACTCTCATCCCAGCGTAGCGATCTTGCACAAAAACTCATCGCCACTCAGGAATCCACCCTCCGCCACATCTCTCGCGAACTCCACGACGAGTTCGGACAGGTGCTCACGGCCATCGGCTCGCTGATCCGCCGCACCGGCAAGCATCTCCCCGCCGATTCCCTCGTCCACACCGATCTGCTGGAAGTTCAAGGCATCGCCCAGTCCACGCTCGACAACATTCGCAGCCTCTCCCAAGCCCTGCATCCCGTGCTTCTCGACGAAGCCGGCCTCGTGTCCACTCTCGACTGGTACGTCCCCACAGTGGAAAGGCAGACAGGTCTTGTGCTTCACTACGAAAAGTCAGGAGACACCTACCCCGTGGGAGCATCCGCCGGAGTCCAGGTCTATCGCGTCCTCCAGGAAGCGCTGAACAATGTCGCTCGGCATTCCGGCGCAAAGGAAGCCTGGATTCGCCTGCGATTCGAACCCTCCGCGCTGATTCTCGAAGTCGAAGATCACGGCAAAGGTTTTCGCCCCGTGGAAGGCCAAACCGGCATCGGCCTCGTCGCCATGCGCGAACGCGCCGAAATTTTGGGCGGCTGCCTAAAAGTCTCGCCGCTCTCCACCGGTGGTACCCTCGTTCATCTCGAAGTCCCTCGCGAACAGGTGGAACCTCATGCCGAATAAACTCACCGTCCTCCTCGTTGACGACCACGCTCTCGTCCGCCGCGGTTTCCGCCGCATCCTCGAAGACGAACCCTCTTTCCAGGTCGTCGGCGAAGCCAGCGACGGTCTCGAAGCCGTGCAGCTCGCCGTGCAACTCCGTCCCAACGTCATCGTCATGGATTGCGCCCTACCCCAAATTAACGGCATCGAAGCCACCCGCCGCATCCTCGCCAAATTTCCCGAAGTCTTTATCCTCATGCTCAGCATGCACTCCGAAGACACGCTCATCCGCCAGTCTCTCGAAGCCGGCGCCCGCGGCTACATCCTCAAAAATGCCATGGATCTCGACCTCGTCGCCGCCATCAAAAAAATCGCCGAAGGCCAAACCGTTCTCGACCCGCAAATCACCCTTACTGGCAATCTGAAAGGCGAGCGCGACACCGGCCTCACCCCGCGCGAACTCGAAATCCTCCAGCACATCGTGGCCGGCAAATCCAACAAGGAAATCGCCGCCGAGCTCAACTTGAGCGTCAACACCGTTTCCGTGCACCGCGCCAACATCATGGATGCGCTCGGCATCCACAAAACCGCGGAGCTTGTCGTCTACGCCATCCGCAACGGTCTGGTGAATCTTCCGTGAAGCGCCGTGATTTCCTCAAGCAATCCCTGGGCGCCGGAATTTTCTCCACCGGTTTTCCGTTTTCGCTGCCGGCCAACCCACTCGGATTTCAACTCGCTGATGTCACCGCGCAAGCGGGCCTTCGCTTCCAGCACAACAGCGGCGCCTACGGCGGCAAGCTTCTCCCCGAGACTCTCGGCTCCGGCTGCGCCTTCCTCGACTATGACGCCGACGGCTGGCCCGACATTCTCCTCATCAATTCCATGGACTGGCCCGGCCACAAGCGCCAGCGCTCCACGCTCAAGCTCTTTCGTAACAATCGCAACGGCACCTTCACCGACGTCACCAAAGCCGCCGGCCTCGACCTCGAACTCTACGGCATGGGCGTCGCCGTCGCCGACTACGACAACGACGGCTTCCCCGACATTTTCATCACTTGCGTCGGCCAAAGCCGCCTCTTCCGCAACACTGGCAAAGGCACCTTCACCGATATCACCCAAAAATCCGGCCTCCTCAACAAACAGGGCTTCAGCACCTCCGCCGTCTGGTTCGATTACGACCGCGACGGCCTGCTCGATCTCTTCGTCTGCAATTACGTTCGCTGGTCCGCCGAGCATGATGTTTTCTGCAGCCTCGACGGAAAAAATAAATCCTACTGCACGCCCGAAGCCTATCGCGGCGATACCTGCTGGCTCTTCCGCAATCGCGGCGACGGCACTTTCGAAGACGTCACCTCCACCAGCGGCATTTTTGACACCAGCTCCAAATCTCTCGGCGTCGCCATGCTCGATTTCGATCAGGATGGCTGGCCCGATCTCCTCGTCGCCAACGACACCCAACCCAACAAGCTGTATCGCAATCTCCGCAACGGCAAATTCAAGGATGTCGCCGTAGAAATGGGCCTCGCCTTCAGCAACGAAGGCAAAGCCCGCGCCGGCATGGGCGTCGATTGCGCCGACTTCGACAACTCCGGCAAGCCAGGCGTCGTCATCACCAATTTCGACAACGAAATGCTCGGCCTCTACCGTTCCAACGGAAAATCTTTCGACGACGTCGCCATGCAAGCCGGCCTCGGACCCGCCTCCCGCAACACGCTCGGCTTCGGCTGCGTCTTCTTCGACGCCGACCTCGACGGCCGCCTCGACCTGGCCGTCGCCAACGGTCACATTGACGACACCGTCCGCAACATCCGCGGCAACGTCGGTTACGCCCAAGCTCCGCAACTCTTCCTCAATCAAGGCAACGCAAAATTCCTCGAAGTTGCCGACCAACTCGGCGGCGGCTTTGCTGAATCCAAAGTCGGCCGCGGCCTCGCCGTCGCCGATTTCGACCGCGATGGCGATCTCGATCTCCTCCTCACCACCAACAATGGCCCCGCCTACCTCTATCGCAACGACCAGCGCGCCGGAAATCGTAGCATCCGGCTCCACCTCATCGGCACAAAATCCAACCGCGACGCCATCGGCGCCTCCGTCCGCCTCTACTCCAACGGCCAGGTCCAGTCCCGCCTCGTCCGCAGCGGCTCCAGCTATCTCTCCCAATCCGAGCTACCGCTCACTTTCGGTGTAGGCAAACAGGACGAAATCGAAAAAATCGTAGTCGACTGGCCCAGCGGCAAAACCGAAGAATGCCACAAACTCAAATCCAACAAATCCTACCAGCTAACTGAATCCAAAGGCATTACCGCAATGTAGGGGCCGTCTGCCGCAGGCAGGCTTTACGCCGCCCTCTCTAGGAACGCCAATCTCCCGATTGGCGTCTCTTCTCCGTGACCTCTGAGGCCCCTCTGCGTTCTCTGTGGTGAATCTTTTTTTCACCCAATCGCATGCCCCAAATTCCCCCTAATCCTTTCCCACTATTGCGCCCCCTCCCCACCCCGAATATAAATGTCCCAACGAAGCAGTCGCTTCCCACCTGGCTTTCCCTAGCCAAGACTGGAAGCACCCCAACAAACCTTGCGGCCGGGCCAACGACCCCCGGCCGCATTTTTTAATGGCGATGGCGCCTGATAAACTTTCACCACTCCCTGGGGGGAAATGCATGCAACGCTGGCGCTCCCTAAGCGTTCTAGTTCCTGCCGTCACCGCCGTTTATCTTTACGCCTTCCCCGCCGCCAACATTCCCTACGCGATCGCCGTCCTTCTCCACACGGGTGTAGGTGTTCTCGCAACCCTTGGCATTCTCTACTTTCTTTTTCGCGGTCTCAGCCAGGAACCATGGCTTGCGCGTATTGGCTGGCTCTTCCTCCTGACAGGCGGCGCACTCGGCATCACCCTCATCAAAATCGGCACGCCTCATCGCCTCAAACCCTGGCTCTACACTCACATCGCTCTCTGCCTCATCGGTGTTTTCTTCCTCGCGTCCTCCTGGCTCGCCTCACGCAGCTCGCTCAATGCCGGATTCCTCCAGCAATCCCTCCGCGTAGCCGCGGTCGCCCTCCTCATCGCGATCATCTCCTCCGCCGCCTGGTGGACCCGCACCATCGCCTGGAAAAATGCCTACCGCGTCAATAATCCCTCCCTCGCCCCCGCCACCATGGATCAGGAAGGCGACGGCCCCAACGGCAAATTTTTCCCCAGCTCCGTCCAAACCAAAGACGGCAACTACATCCCCTCCGACTACTTCCTGAAATCGCAAGCTTGTGAGCGCTGCCACTCCGACATCTACAAGCAGTGGCAAAGTTCCATGCACCACTTCTCCTCCTTCAACAATCAGTGGTATCGCAAAAGCATCGAGTACATGCAGGAAGTCGACGGCGTGAAACAAACCAAATGGTGCGCCGGCTGCCACGATCCCGCTCTCCTCTTCAGCGGCATGATGGACACGCCCATCCAGCAAAACATCCACAAGCCCGAAGCCAGCGCCGGCCTCAGCTGCATGATGTGTCACAGCATCGTTCAGGTGAAAAGCACCATGGGCCAGGGCGATTTCGTCCTTGAATATCCTAAGCTCCACGAACTCGCCGCCAGCGAAAATCCCGTCATCCGCAGCCTGCACGATTTCATGGTTCGCCTGAATCCAGAGCCACATCGCCGCGTCTTTTTGAAACCCTTCATGCGCGAACAGGTCCCCGAATTCTGCTCCGGCTGCCACAAGGTTCATCTCGACCAGCCCTTCAACAATTACCGTTGGCTGCGCGGCTTCAACGAGTATGACAACTGGCAGGCCAGCGGCGTTTCCGGCCAAGGCGCCCGCGCTTTCTATTACCCGGCCACTTCGATGATGTGCGCTGATTGCCACATGCCGCTCGTTCCCTCAAAAGACGAAGGCAATCTCGACGGCTACGTCCACTCCCACCGTTTCCCCGGCGCCAACACCGCCGTGCCCGTCGCCAAAGAAGATTCCGCGCAACTCGACGCCAGCCGAAACTTTCTGCAAGACAAGCAACTCAGCGTAGATATCTTTGCCATCTCTCCCATCTCCAAAGACGAATCTCCCAAAAAAATTTCTGACTATCCCAAACAAGAACTCTCCACCACCTTCGCCGTCGGCGAAGAATCCGACATTTTAGCTCCGCATGGCCCTGCCGGCGAGGCGCGTCCCATCACCGCACCGCTCGGCCGCGTCGACGCCGCTGTCCGCCGCGGCGACGACGTTCTACTTGACATCGTCGTGCGCACCCGCAAGGTCGGCCACTTCTTCCCCGGCGGCACCGTGGACGCCTTCGACGTCTGGCTCGAACTCCAGGCCACCGACGAAAAAGGCCAGACCATATTCTGGAGCGGCAAAGTCGAAGACGACGGAAAGGGCCCCGTAGAACCCGGTGCGCATTTCTACAAATCACTTCAAATCGATGGCCACGGAAATCCCATCAATAAACGCAACGCTTGGGCCACCCGCGCCGTCGTCTACGTCCACCTCATCCCTCCCGGCGCTGCCGATACCGCTCACTTCCGCCTGCACATCCCCGAAACCGCCGGCGAACACATCACGCTCCATTCAAAATTGAACTACCGCAAATTCCAGTGGTGGAACACCCATTTCTCATTCGGCGGAACTCCCGATCCAAATCATTACGCTGATGTAGCCAATGATCACGATGATCGTCAGTGGACGTTCAACGGCGATCTCTCCGACATCTCCGCCAAATCCAAATCCATTCCCGACCTCCCGATCATCACCGTCGCCGAAGACACGAAAACCATTCGGGTCCTTCCACACTCCGTGCCCGCACCAACGCCGCAAATCAACCTCGCCAAAGACGACTGGACCCGCTGGAACGACTACGGCATCGGCCTCTTTCTCCAGGGCGATCTAAGCGGCGCCGAACAAGCCTTCACCAAAATCACCGAAATGACGCCCGACAATTTTGACGGCTGGACCAACGTCGGCCGCGTCCGCGTCCAGGAAGGCAACACCGAAGGCGCAAAGGTCGTTCTTCTCAAAGCCCTGGCCCTGAAACCAAATCTTCCCCGCGCCAATTTCTTCTATGCCCGCGTCCTGAAGGAAGAAGGCAAGTACAACGAAGCCGCGCAAGCCTTGCAATCCGTCCTCGCCCAATTCCCCCGCGATCGCGTCGTCCACAACGAACTCGGCCGCGTCCTCTTCCTCCAAAAGCGCTACGCCGACGCCGTGAAGGAATTCCAGCAAACGCTAGCGATCGATCCCGAAGATCTCCAGGCCAACTACAACCTCATGCTTTGCTACACCGGCCTGGGCGACGAAGCCCGCGCCAACGAGCACAAAGAACGCTATCTCCGCTTCAAAGCCGACGAATCCTCCCAAGCCCTCACCGGCGCCTATCGTCAGGCCCATCCCGAAGACAACAACGAGCGCCAATCCATTCACGAACACGTCTCCGTCCCGCTCCACACCAACAAAGTTCCCGCACCAAAATCCGCCGCAGGAGCCGGCCGCTAAATGTTCTGGGTGTCATCCCGAACCCGCGCCGTTTGCGGATGAGGGATCTGCTTTTAGAAATAATTGAGAACGCAAATGCGAGGAACCACCAAATGACCTGGATCAAAACCCTCCGCCTTGAAGACGACGACCGCCTCCGCGAGTTGGTCCTAAAGCAACGCAAACTCTATCCCATCGAATACGCCACACCCGCACCCTCCGTCGATCGCGGCTTCGAAAACAGCATCGTCGGCTCCCACACCCTCTTCCCCGACGTCCTCTTCCATTCCTTCAGCGCTTTCGGTGCCATGATGTCGGCCGATCTTCCCCTCCAGCGCTATCAGCACGAAATGATCGCCACCATGGTCTCCGTCACCAATCGCTGCTTCTATTGAATCGAATCCCACGCAGAGTTTCTGCGTCGCACCAGCCTCAACAGCGAAATGGTCGCCGCCCTGCAAAAAGACTTCCGCAGTGCGCCGATCAGCGCTCAGGACAAGGCCATGCTCGAATACGTAGTCAAACTCACACGCGATGCCACCCAATGCAGCCGCACCGACCACGACAATCTCCGCGCCACCGGCTTCGACGATCGCGGCATCCTGCAAATCACCCTGATCGCCTCGTGGTTTAATTACATCAACCGCGTCGCTGACGCCCTCGGCGTCGGCCGCGACATCCCGACGGAGACCCGATGAAGAAACTCGCTACCGCTCTGCTGCTTGTATCTTCAAGCTTTCTTTTTGCTGACCTTCGGGAACACAAAGAATTGCCGAGAACGGAAACTGCATCTTTAGGGGGTCGGAGCTTTAGCTCCGACATAAAGATCCAAAGGGAATGGGCTTTAGCCCCTGAGGAATCTCTTCGTATCCAAAGTGTCCATGCGGCAAACGCCCAACCCACCGTCACCTTCCGAGACATCACGGCGCAGTCCGGCATCCACTTCGTCCACAACAACGCCGCCTTCGGCAAAAAATATCTCCCCGAAACTATGGGCCCCGGCGTCGCCTTCATCGATTACGACAACGACGGCTGGCCCGACATCTTTCTCGTCAACGGCACCAACTGGCCCGGCCAGCCCTCCAAACATTCCACGCCCAAGCTCTACCACAACAATCACGACGGCACCTTCACCGACGTCACCCACAAAGCAGGCCTCGACATCGAACTCTTCGGCATGGGCGTCGCCGTCGGCGATTACGACAACGACGGTTTCGACGACCTCTTCGTCACCGCCCTCGGCCAAAGCCATCTCTTCCACAATAACGGCAACGGCACCTTCACCGACGTCACCCAGAAAGCCGGCCTCGCAGGCCCCAAAGAATTCAGCACCAGCGCCGCCTGGGTGGACTACGACAAAGACGGCAAGCTCGATCTCGTCGTCGCCAATTACGTCCAGTGGTCCATCGAAACCGACCTTTACTGCACGCTCGACGGCAAAAGCAAATCCTACTGCACGCCCGAATCCTACAAGGGCACATCCGTCCGTCTGTGGCACAACCGTGGCGACGGCACTTTCGAAGACGTCACCAAAAAAGCTGGCCTCGGCGATCCCACTTCCAAAACCCTCGGCATCGCCATCATTGACTACGATAACGATGGCTGGCCGGATCTTCTTCTCTCCAACGACACGCAGCCCAACAAGCTCTATCGCAACAACGGCAACGGCACCTTCACCGAAAAAGCCGTAGTTGCCGGCGTAGCCTTCAGCGAAGACGGCGTAGCCCGCGCCGGCATGGGCGTCGACGCCGCCGATTACGATCACTCCGGTTTACCCAGCATCCTCATCACCAATTTTTCCAACCAGATGGTTTCGCTATATCACAACGAAGGCAAAGGCCTCTTCGTCGACGAAGCCCCGCGTTCCGACGTAGGCCGCGCTTCCCTGCTCACCCTCGGCTTCGGATGTTTCTTCTTCGACTACGATCTCGACGGCTGGCCCGACATTTTCATCGCCAACGGCCACATCGATAGCGACATCGAGCGCGTCCAGCCTAACGTAAAATACGCCATGCCGCCGCACCTGTTCCGCAACGTCGGCAAAGGAAATTTCCAGGAGGTCGCCAAATCGCTGGGCAAATCATTCAACACGCCGCGCGTAGGCCGCGGCGCCGCCTACGCCGACATCAACAATGACGGCCGCCTCGATCTTTTACTCTCAACCAACGGCGGCCCCGCTTATCTTTTTCTAAATGAAGGCGCAGGCCCTTCAGCAACCAACAAAAGCCTGCGCATAAAACTGGTAGGCACAAAATCCAATCGCGACGGCATCGGCGCCGTCGTAAAACTCATCCCCGGCGGCGAAACCCAAACGCAAATGCTCCGCAGCGGCTCCAGCTACCTCTCCGCCAGCGAACTAATCCTAACCTTCGGCCTAAGCCAAAACGACAAAGTCGACAATCTCGAAGTCCACTGGCCCAGCGGCCAACTCGACAAACTCTCCAACATCCCCGCGGGCCAAACCATCACCATCACCGAATCAATAGGCCAAACCGCCTCCCGCAAATTCTCCAAGCCTTTGTAGCGGCCGCCTTCTGAGGCGGGCGCCTTCCCTTCTCAGCGCCCTCTGCGTCTCTGCGAACTCTGCGTTATGTTTTTTCCTTCTTCCTCTTCACACAACTCAACCCTCCACCCTTCTCCCCGCAATCACCGCCTGCCCCAAACTGATCCCCCCATCCCCCGCCGGCACTTCGGCATGAAAAAACACTTGAAACGACCGCTCCTTCATCTCCGCGATCGTCGTCTCCAGCAGCAACGCATTCAAAAAACATCCTCCACTCAAGCAAATACGATTCAGGCCCGTTCGGTCGCGAACCCTCTCTGCCGTGTCTACAAACACCAGCGCCAGCCCGTTGTGAAACTTCCGGCTAATGTCCGCAACACAGGTCTGCTGTCGAATGTCCTTCAGCAACCAGTCGAACAGAGGTTTCGTCCCGATCTGCCAGATCGCTCCGTGCAGATTCAAATCCAGCGGATAAGCCGCCTCGCTCCCCGAATCCCGCGCCGCCATCTCCAGTTCAATGGCCGCCTGCGCCTCAAAATTCACCGTGCCGCGCAATCCCACCAGCGCCGCAACCGCGTCAAACAGCCGCCCGCAGCTCGACGTCCGCGGCGAATTAATCTCCCGCTCCATCATCTGCATAACCACGCTCAGTTTCCGCGAATCGATCTCCGCCAGAAACGGCAATCCGAGCTTATCGAATCCCTTCCCGTAATGCTTCGCCAGGTAACTCACCGCCATTCTCCACGGCTCGTGAATCGCCGCCGCCCCGCCCGGCAGCGGCACATACTCGAAATGCGCCGCGCGCTCGAAGCCCGCGTAATCCGCCACCAGAACTTCTCCACCCCAGATCGCTCCATCCGTGCCGTAGCCCGTGCCGTCCAGCGCAATCCCGATCACTTTCCCGTCCAGATGATTTTCCGCCATGCACGATGCGACGTGCGCGTGATGGTGCTGCACGCCCACCAGCTCCACGCCCGTTCGCTCCTGCGCCCATTTCGTCGAAAAATAATCCGGGTGCAGATCGTGGGCAATCACTTTCGGCTCCGTCTCCAGAATCCGCTGCAAATGCTGCACGGCTTCCTCAAAGAAATGGTAGCTCTCCAGATTCTCCAGGTCGCCCACATGCTGGCTCAAAAACGCCTCGCTCCCCCGTACCACGCACACTGTATTCTTCAATTCCCCGCCCACCGCCAGCACCGGTTGCATCTCTTTTTCCAGTTGTACCGGCACCGGCACAAATCCCCGCGACCTCCGCAGCTTTTGCGGCTGCCCCCCCGTCACCCGCACCACCGAATCGTCGCACCGCCGCACAATCTCCCGGTCGTGCACCAGAAACGCATCCGCAATCCCGTTCAATCTTCGAACCGCTTCCTCGTTGTCAATCGCGATCGGTTCCTCACTCAGGTTTCCGCTGGCCATCACCAGCGCCTCAAATTTCCCGCTCTGAAACAAAAGTTGATGCAGCGGCGTGTAGGGCAAAAACGCTCCCAAATACCGGTTCCCCGGCGCCACTCCCGGCACAAACGTAAGTTCCGCCCTTCGCGGCAGCAGAACAATCGGCCGCTCAAAAGAACTCATCAGCTTTTTCGAAAGCTCATCCATCACGCAGAGCCGAGCCGCATCCTCCATCCGCCGCACCATGATCGCGAACGGCTTCTCCACCTGCCGCTTGCGCTCCCGCAATTTCCCAACCGCCTTTTCATTCTGCGCGTCGCATGCCAGGTGAAATCCCCCCAGCCCCTTGATCGCCACCACCGACCCCTGCTGCAGCAACCGTGCCGCCTCCCGAATCGGCTCGGCAACGTCCATCCGCGCGCCGTCCGCCCGCAGCAGCGCCACCTGAGGCCCGCAATCCCAGCAAGCATTTGGTTGTGCATGAAATCGCCGGCTCGCCGGATTTTCGTATTCCACCTGGCACGCCGCGCACATCTTGAATTTCGCCATCGACGTGCGCGCCCGGTCATACGGAATGCCATGAATGATCGTGAATCGCGGCCCGCAATTCGTGCAGTTAATGAAGGGATACCGGAATCTCCGGTCGCGCGGGTTCATCATCTCCCGCAGGCAATCCTCGCAAACCGCCACGTCCGGCGAAATCAGCGCGCGCCCCCCGGCATCCGTCCGGCTGGCCGCAATTCGAAATTCCGTCTCCGGCTGCAATTCCGCCTCCCGCAGCGCCAGCACGGTAATCATCGTCCGCGGCGGAACCTCCTTCGGCAGCCGCTCCAGAAATTTCTCAACCGCCTCCGCCTCTCCCTGCACTTCAATGCTTGCGCCCGCCGGTGTGTTCACAATCACTCCCGTCAGCCCGCACTCATTCGCCAACCGGCAAACAAACGGACGAAATCCCACGCCCTGCACAATCCCGGCAACCTCAATCATCTTTCGAGTGACACTAGTGCGCACAGTTTCTGTCATGGTGTGAGCCTACAGTGTACGGAAAAAACTCCAAATTTGTCATTCCAAACCCCGTTCGCCTTTTGAAAGGGGTTTGGAACTCTTCGCCATCGCGCGCTCTTTGCGCGATGAATCTGTTTTTTCTTCTTTGTAGTTTTTGTTCCAGCTCCTTGGCTGTAAGCTGTTGGCTGTTAGGTTTTGGCTCCTAACTAAATACTAAGAACTTACAACTAAAAACTATCTCCCCTCATGTTCTCCGAACGCACCAACTGGCCGCTCTCCCGCAACAGCTTCACCCTCGCCGTCGACGAACTCCGCGCCTCCGGCGTCCCGCTCCTCGACCTCACCGCCTCCAACCCCACCCAGTGCGGGTTCCACTACGATTCCACCGCCATTCTCTCCGCCTTCCAAAATCCCGCCGCGCTCATTTACGATCCGCAACCCAAAGGCTCCCTTGCCGCCCGTCGCGAAGTCGCCCGCTACTATCTCGACGACCACCAAACCACCGTCGATCCCGAATCTCTCTTCCTCACCACCGGCACCAGCGAAGGCTACTCCTACGTCTTTCGCCTCCTCTGCAATCCCGGCGACGAACTTCTCCTCCCCAAACCCAGCTATCCCCTCTTCGAGTTTCTAGCCGGCCTTCAGGACGTCCGCCTCGTCCCCTATTCCCTCGCTTACGCCCACGGCTGGTTCATCGATTTCCAGTCTCTCGAGCGCGCGCTCACCCCCCGCACCCGCGCCATCCTTCTCGTCCATCCTAACAATCCCACCGGCTCCTACGTCCATCCCGAAGAAATCGCTCGCCTCAACGCCCTCTGCCGCGATCGCAATCTCGCCCTAATCGTCGACGAAGTTTTCCTCGATTTTGCCTTCGACTCCCCGCCCCGCAAAACCTTCGCCGCCAACACCGAAGTCCTTACCTTCACCCTCAGCGGCCTCTCTAAAATTTCCGCTCTCCCCCAAATGAAAGTGGCCTGGCTCGCTGTCACCGGCCCCGACTCCCAAGTCCGCCCCGCTCTCGATCGCCTCGAAATCATTGCCGACACCTATCTTTCCCTCAGCGCGCCCGCGCAAGCCGCGCTTCCCGCGCTCCTCGCCCAGCGCCACTCCCTCCGCCCGCAACTCCTCTCTCGCATCCGCGAAAATCGCGCCCAGCTCCAATCCCAACTCCGCTCCCACCCCGCTTGCGAGCTCCTCCACGCCGAAGCCGGCTGGTACGCCGTCCTCCGCTACTCCGCTAACTCCTCCGTTCCCTCCTCCGACGAAGACCTAGCGATCCACCTCCTCCGCCACCACCACGTCCTCCTCCACCCCGGCCACTTCTACGACTTCCCCTCCGCGAACCACCTCGTCTTAAGCCTGATCACCCCGACCGAGGCATTCCGCGAAGGCCTTCAAAAACTCTTTCCAGTTTTTATTTGAAATTCTTGCGCGCACCATCCTGTAGCTCACCCCTTCAGGGGTGAGGCCTACCCCGGCGAATCCAAAAACTCTTCGCCGAAATCAAACCTCATCCCTCTGGGCGGGTCTCCCGCTCCCCAGCGAATCGTGCGCCACGCTCCAATAGAAAGGGCTCAGCATCCCAGCCGAGCCCTCTCCATTTGACAAACAAACCGTGCTTCTAAGCCTGCGGACGTTCCTTCAACAGCATCCACGATGCCCCAAACTTGTCCCGCAGCATCGCAAACCGAACCGCAAAGAACGTCTCCTCCATCGGCATAAACACCTGCCCGCCCTCCAACAGCACAGCGTAGATGCGTTCCGCCTCATCGACTGACTTGATCATCAGCGATAGATACGTACTCTTCATCGGCTCGGCATTCGGAATATCCGCCCCCAGCAGAGACGTCCCTCCAATGTCGATCCGCGCATGCAGAATCGCACTCTTCCAATCCGCCGGCACATTCGGGTTCGGTGCCGGTGACTCCCCATGGGTCATCATCATCACGATCTTGCCGCCCAGGTGCTTCTCATAAAATCGGAACGCCTCGGCGCATTTCCCGTTATAGTTGACATAAGTAAGTAGCTTCATCCTCTTCCTTTCGCCGGCGCAGCGGCGCCTACTACTATGTCGAACGACACCACCTGAATTCGACACTCGTCCGGCTTTTTTTGTGATGCCCCTCGGAGGGAAAGTCGTAGAAATGGCCGGGACGGACAAGGCGGCCTGAACGTCAACTGCTGGGTCAAGTGCGATCAGGTCACCACATTAGAAAAAACGCTTTTGCACGCAAAGCCCTTCGGCACTCTGCCAGCGAACAAGCTGCAACAGATTGAAAAACAGGTGAAGCTTGCACTTGGCTTGACCGCATAGGGGCCTCCCGGCCCTCTAGGACTTCTTCGCCTTCGCGGGAGGGACCAGCGCCACGGCGGCCTCGGCAGTGAGCAGCAGGAAAGTAAAAGTCTCCTGAAGGTACAGGCGCACCGCGGTGTCGGTGTGGTTGGAATAGCCGATGGAAACATCCTGGCCAATGTGCAGTGAAAAATCCCCGCCTCGCGTAGTCAGCACAAACGCCCCCTCAATGGCGGGTGCCCAGATGATTTGATCGTTCACCAGCCGCTTGACGTGCTCCAGCACCGGGTATCCATGATCGCTGGTCTCGGCAAGCGCGGTGTAGGCATCGGCGCCCAGCAGAACCGAGTACGGACCATTGACACCGACAAGCCGCAACCGGCTCAGCGCTTGGGCAACTGCATCGGGGTATTCGCGTACATCGGCAGGCAGGGTCATCGTCGGATTGCTGGTTCCCTTGCGAATACCCACGATCCCGGCCGCGGCGTAGCCCTCGAATACAGCTCCATCCTCGGCAAACGCAATCGTGCGCGCGGCGTCCTTCGCCGGTTGCCAGTCGGAATCGTTCGCGCCACGATCCACGTCATCGATCGCTTGGCGCTCCAGCTCGAACGGCACACGCAACTCGACCAGCGCCTTCACCTCCCGCTGCCTGGCGACGATGCCGTCCTTGGGGGCCGCAATCTTTTGCAGGTGGCCGGTGCCCACGGCGGAGAGGCCAGTGCCCCCCGGACCCTGCATGTCGACGACGCGCCTTCCGGCGAGGTAGCGCTTAAGTGTGCGTGCTGTTTCTTCTTCGATCTGAGCCCAGGCCGCATCGGAAATGGGGGCGAGCTCGCGATGCAGATTATTCATGGGAAATTTCTCCTTTTAGGGAACCGATACCTAGCGAACCATCGTTCTCCCTCGGCACGGATGGAGAGGGTTCGACCACTGTTGGCGCGGTGGAAGGCGCCGCAACAGAAGGCTGGTCCTCGGCCACGGTCTCCAGAAATGTCGCGGATGGCACGAAGAATAGGTTTCCGGTGACGGCTCGGCTGAAATCGAGCAGCCGGTCGTAATTGCCGGGCGGCCGGCCAACGAACATGTTCGTCAGCATTTGCTCGATTGTATTGGGTGAACGGCTGTAGCCAATGAAGTAGGTGCCAAATTCACTTTGCGCGGCCCGGCCGAAGGGCATGTTGTCGCGCAGGATCTTGATCTCTTTCCCGTCTTCGACAATCGTCGTGAGGGCGCTGTGTGCTGAGGTGGGCTTGACCGAATCGTCCAGCTCAATGTCCGACAGCTTCTTGCGGCCGATGATTGCTTCCTGCGCTTCCGTGGACAGCGCATTCCATCCGTCAAGATCGTGAAGATATTTCTGCACGATAACGTAGCTGCCGCCGGCGAACGTGGGATCCTCTTCGCCCACGAGCACCGCGTCAATCGCTGCCTCGCCCCTCGGATTCTCCGTTCCGTCGACAAAACCGATGAGGTCGCGGTCATCGAAATAGCGGAATCCATGCACCTCGTCTACAGGCGAAACCGCATTCCCGATCCGTGCCATGATCTGCGTCGCAAGCTCGAAGCATAAATCCATGCTCTTAGCCCGGATGTGGAACAGCAAATCGCCCGGTGTGGAGACCGCGTGGCGCTCCCCCGCCCGAATCTCTTGGAACACATGCAACTTCGCCGGCCGAGGCGGCTCAAACAGCCGGTCCCAAGCCTCTGACCCAATCCCCATGACACAGGAAAGTCCCCCTTCAAGGTCGCGAAATTCGACGGCGCGCAATAGTCCGGCAAGGTCTCCACAAAACGATCGAACGATCTCTCGATTCTCCGGGCCTGGGTTTAGTGTCGCCACCAGGAAGATGGCCGCCCGGGTAAGCGGCGCGGCCACGGACTGTGCGAGAGCGCGTACGCCACCGCCAGCTTTGGGCGCGCTGATTGGATCGGACTCCATCGGATGCCGTCCTGGCGGGGCGCTCGAGTGCGGGGAGTCGCTCCCTGCAGTTAACCGAATGAACGGTGACGATTTTGGGCCGCGGCGCGCGCAATTTGCAAGCAGATTATTTCTCACGGCGCTTGTTTCCGCGTCTCAAAAAATCCATCCGGTTCGAGTTGTGAAACATGAGTTTTCCTGACCTTGTCTTCTTGGGTAAAAGACAATGCTCTGAACCTGATTCGGCTTTGCAGTCCGCCGGGCGAAGATTCCACTGAGATTCGGCATGACGCAGTTCTCGCTTATCGGCTGATGGCGATCGTGATCGGCACCGTCACTACAAGCGACAGCGTCGAGAGAAGGAGCGCCGACGCTGATTCCGCTTCCAGGGCCTTGTACCTGGAAGCCAAAAGGACAACCGTGGTCGCCAGGGGGAAGCTGCAGCAGACCAGCGCCTCGCGAGCGAATGGGCTTTGGACGTGAAGCAGGTGCAACAGAGTAAAAAGCACAGCCGTCTGTACGGTGATCCGAGCGAGCGTACCCAGGATCACCGTTTTTGTCAGATGAAAGGCATGCGCGGCGAGGGTCAGGCCGACGGCAAACACCGCGACGCCGGAAGTTGAAGAGCCAATCATTTCGAAACAACTGGCTACGCCCTTCGGGATCTGAACACCCACCAGAACAACGAGAATCCCTAGTAGGGGAGCCCAAAGGAGAGGAGACTGCAGTCCGGCCTTGAGCCCCGTGATCACCTGCGCTTTACGCGAGGAAGAAGCCGCGGATCCCGTCGAGCTTCCCGAACTCTCCACCTCCAGAAAGATGATGCCCATCGGCATGACGAGGTTGATGGCCAGAGCAACGAGCCCCACGGTGCCTGTGCTGGTATCGCCAAGAAGCGGTTGCAACACCGCGAGGCCGAAAACCGGAGTGGCCGAAGTCGCCATCATGAGCGCAAAAATGATGGAAGCCGCGCCATGAAGAGATTTGATCCTTCGCAAGAGGAGCCACGCGACAACGAATAACCCAACGTGGGCAACTATGAGCGACACGACGAGCGGGCCCTGTTGAAGCAGCAGATCTTTGCGGATGTCCGTCATGCTCACGAACAACGAGGCGGGGAGCGCAAAACCGAGCGCCAGTTTGCTCAACCCCGCCGCCTGGTCCGCATCGAAGGCATGGCGCTTGCCGGCGAGATAACCCAGCGCGAGAACAAAAAATACCGGGAGCAGAGCTCCCACAAGTCCGCCGATGTTAATCATAAACTCCCTTCCAAATTGGTTCCGCGCCTAGAATTCCGCCTTTGTACTGAATCCGAAAACCACCTCGCGCTGCGCGCCTGCTTCCATGTCCGCGCAATATTGTGTCAGTAGGCATCGGCGTATTCCTTCGCCCTTCAAGAGCTTGCCTTCATCGATCTTTCGCTAAGGCGGTCGATGGCCATTTTCGGAACGATCAGGCCGAAGCTCATCGCAAGAATGATGGCGATGGCGGTCGTGCCGTCGGCGATTGTCGCGCTCATCAGTTCCAACGACGTCTTCGAGCCGTCGGCAAGTTGCAGAAGGCCACTCGCCATCCGGAATAGGAAGACGCCCGGAATCATCGACACTACGGAGGCGAAGCCAATGGCCGCGAACGGCATCTGCCAGTGGCGCGCGACCGGAGTGAGGATCAGCCCGACGATGAGACAAGCGACCAGGGCGCTGATTGCGGCGCTGGAACCAAGCACGGTAAGTGACCACCACCGCGCAGCATGAGCGAGCATGCCTACTCCCACTGGCCAAGCCAGCATGCGCGGCGGCGTGGAGAAAAAGATGCTGTACGCGGCAACTGCGACGCCAGCGGCGGATACGTCTTGCCAGAGGGGCACGGCTCTGCCGGCCTGATCTACGGGCAGGGAGACGCCGAGAAGAGCGAGTCCAAGCAGCAGTCCCGTCGAGATCGCCATAATCACGAGTCCCGCATAGGTCAGGCGGGCAGCGCCGAGATGGATGCGGCCCTCGATCAGATCCAATGCGCCATTGAGCACGTGCGGCCCCGGCACCAGCACCATGCATGGGCAAACTGCCACCAGGCGCAGCGACGAGCTCAACTGGTACCGAACTGCCAGCGCGCCGATAACACCGGCCAACAAGGCCGCGCAAAATGGTTGCAGGAAGACGTTTGCGCTGTAGTGCGCCAAGCCGCGGCGAAGAATTGCCCCGGCCCCCGCGCTCATGAATACGATGGCCGCAGCAGCCAGATGCTGGACACCGAAGATTACCGCCAACGCCGCGGCGCCTGCAGCGGCCGCCAGCGTGAACAGCCATGTCGGCGCTGCCGGCAATCGTGAGATCGTGCTGATCACCTGCATTGCGGCGGCAGGTGCAAGCCGGCCGGCGCAAAGCTCATCTATCGCCCTCATAGTCGAAGTCACGCGATCCATGTCCACGCCCGTAGGATCGGCCGCCACCGAGGAGATTAGTCTGCCGTCTCCGTCCTCGGTCCGAAGTTGCAACTCTCCCCAGCGCGGCACAATCATGGCTCGCAGTCCGAGAGTGTTGCCGACCCGCTCGGCCCCGGCCAAAGTCTGGTCCGTGGATTCGCCATTGACGTACAGAACGCGTGCAAACGCGAGGACAAGGTCGGAACGCTCCTCCAGCGTCATATGAGGTCCTCACAATCCATGATTTCGAAAGTAGCAACTTCCCGCTGATCCAAAAGTGGGCCACATCGGCAAATGGAGCCGGCCCAAACCGCGCGAGCTCGAGCCGATCTCGGAAATGACGCTACCTACTTCGAGCGCATAGCCTCGGCGGTGGCTGCGACGTAGGGCTTGACCATCTTCGCTGGATCGACGACGCGGTCGAACTCAGCCTCCGTCACGAAGCCGAGCTTCAGAGCGGCCTGTTTTAGGGTGAGATCGTTGTCCATCGCGTAGTGCGCGATCTTCGATGCTTTGTCGTAGCCAATCACCGGCGAGAGCGCCGTCACGAGCATCAGGGAGCGGTCCACGTACTCCTTGATCTTTTTTAGATTCGGCTTCGTTCCCTCGACCAGGAACTTGCGGAAGTTCGTGCACCCGTCCGTCATGATCGTGACGGAGTGCGTAACGTTGAAGATGATCAGGGGCTTGTAGACGTTCATCTCCAGGTAGCCGCCCGCGCCGCCGAAACCCACCGCCACGTCGTTCGCCATCACCTGCACCGCGAGCATCGTCAGCGCTTCGGCCTGGGTCGGGTTTACCTTGCCCGGCATGATCGACGAGCCCGGCTCATTTTCCGGGATCATTAACTCGGCGAAGCCGGCTCGCGGACCGCAGGACATCAACCGAATGTCGTTGGCGATTTTGTAGAGCGAAACCGCAAGCGTGCGTAATGTGCCCGAGAGTTGTACGAGGGCATCGTGAGCCCCTTGCACTGTGAATTTGTTCG
>Ga0210407_10000067_pt1 | contig 136611 bp, 109 predicted proteins | sample IncBWC27MmetaG_FD_150860 | JGI IMG/M metagenome (GOLD analysis project Ga0210407, IMG submission 150860) | Forest soil microbial communities from Barre Woods Harvard Forest LTER site, Petersham, Massachusetts, United States - Inc-BW-C-27-M | ecosystem: Environmental > Terrestrial > Soil >...
GTCACCGGGCGATGGTCCGCCGAGCGAAGAAACAGGCGCGGGCCGGCGCCTGGTGAGAGTTTTGGTTTGAAGGAGAGCGCGGCCCTACCTGGGTCCCGCAAGCGGGGCGAAGGAGAAAAGAGTAAATCCCTGGTCCGCTCTTCTTAACGGGGGGATGCTAGCACAGGGCAGGGGTGGGGGCAATGGAAGGGGCGGGCTGGAACCGCCTGCCCACATCCTATCCCTCGACAATCTTTTGCCAATCACCGGAGGCGACACAACTTTTCCGACAGCCGCACGTATGGCAGATTTCTGTAGACGGCCGAAAATCGGATCGCCTGGGGATGGCGGCGGGGAGCGATTGAAGTGAACATTGGTCGGTTGGGTTCAGTCCGTAAAAGCGGGAGCGTTGCTCCCGCACTCAAAAGTCGCAAGGCGGCATAAAGCCGCCCCTAGAATTGCCATTGGCTCGGGAGATTCTTCCTTCAAATGGATTGTAAAAAAGGAAAGGAGGCGAGCCAGGTCTTCTCGCCTCCCTGTTATTCCCCTTTCGGGGAATCCGATTAGCCTGACGGAGGGCGGCTAATCGGTCGTGTGTTGGCTTGCGTATGAAACTCCTGAAACGCGAAAAAAGTTACAGCGATTTTAAGAAAAATGACTAGAATCTATACGCGTTCCCTCGCTCCCCGGAAAGGGGTCCATTGATGTCTCGGCAGTCCCAGCTTAGTCCGGATAACATCCTGCGTTTCCTGCAACTTAGAAACGGACCCGCCGCCCTCGAAGACATCTCTCGCTCTCTACAGGTCCGCCGCTCCAGCCGTCGCGCGCTCCTCCAGATGCTTGCCAAGCTCAAGAAACGCGGCCTGGTCGAAGAACTTTCCCAGGGCCGCTTCCTTCTTCGCCAGGCATCCCGCCCCCAGCAACAACCTTCCTTCAAGCCGCGCCCCGCGCAAGAGTCGCCCGCCGAAAAATTCCCGCAACAGAAAGCCTTTTCGCGCGACGAAATCAAAGGCCGCCTGGTCCTTCACCAGGACGGCTACGGCTTCGTCGTCCCCGACGTTGCCATTCCGAATCTCGACGGCGATCTCTTCATCCCCCGTGATTTTGTCGAAGACGCCATGCACGGCGACCACGTCATTGCCAAAATTTCCCGTCTCAGCGGCGTGCCCGGCGCCCGCCGCGCCGAAGGCCGCATCCTTCGCGTCGTCTCGCGAGCGCATCCCTCCGTCGTCGGCCTGTTCCGCTACACTTCACGCGGCTGCGTCGTCGTTCCCTACGATCCCCGCGTTCAGCACGACATCGAGCTTCCAGCCGGCGAAGAACTTTCTTCCGCTCTTCGCGAGCAACTTCTTCCCGGCGAAAAAGATCGCTCCGGCAAACGCGTGCGCCTGCCGCACATTCCGAAGCTCGACGGCGCCGTCGTCAACGCCGAACTGATCCGCTACGGCCGCGAAGGCACCGCTCCCATCGGCCGCGTCATCGAAATCCTGGGCCGCCCCGGCGATCTTGGCGTGGACACGGAAATTATTATCCGCAAGCACCACCTGCCGCACACGTTTCCCGGCGAAGTTTCGCACGAAGCCGAACAACTCGCCCACCCCGTCACCGAATCCGATCTCGCCGGTCGCGAGGATTTCCGCAGCCTCCCCATCGTCACCATCGACGGCGAAACCGCCCGCGACTTTGACGACGCCGTTTATGTCGAGCGCCGCGAAGACGGCGGCTGGCTCCTGCAAGTCCACATCGCCGACGTCGCGCATTACGTCACGCCCGAATCTCCGCTCGACCGCGAAGCCCGCCTCCGCGGCAACTCCGTCTACTTCCTCGATCGCGCCGTCCCCATGCTTCCCGAAGCGCTCTCCAACGGCATGTGCTCGCTCAAGCCCCGCGAAGAGCGCCTCGTCCTCAGCGCCATCATGCAGTTCGATTCTTCCGGCCGCATGCTCAGTTCCTGGATGACTCCAGGCGTGATCCGCTCCGCTGAACGCATGACCTACACCAATGTCAACAAGGCCCTCGAAGGCGACGCCGAAATGTCCGCCCGCTACGCCCACCTAAATCATCACTTCCGCGCCATGAAGGGCCTCGCGTTGCTTCTCAACGCCCGCCGCGCGGAAAACGGCTCCATCGATTTCGATCTCCCCGAACCCGTCATCGAGTTCGACGACCAGCAGCAAATGACCAACATCGGCCGCAGCGAACGCAACATCGCCCATCGCCTGATCGAAGAGTTCATGCTCGCCGCCAATCGAGCCGTCGCGCACTATTTAATCCAGCGCGGCTTGCACGCGCTACATCGCATCCACGAAAAGCCCGACGCCCGCAAAGTTTTGGAGTTCGAGGAACTCGCTCGCGCTTTTGGCTACTCGCTTGGCGTTGAAGATCTCCACCAGCGCGAAGTCGCCGTCCGCCACGGCAAAGTTCCCTCACCCGCCAAAGCCGGCCGCCCCGACTCCCGCGGCCACGGTCGCGAGCGACAGATGCTCGCCGTCCTTCCCGCCTCCGACATCAACCTCACCCCGCAGCACTACCAGCGCCTGGTCAAGAAGCTCTCCGGCAAACCCGAAGAGCGCATCCTCTCCTACCTCATGCTCCGCTCTCTCAAACAGGCGCGCTACTCCGCCGAAACGCTCGGCCACTTCGCCCTCGGCTTCGACGAGTACACGCACTTCACCTCGCCGATTCGCCGCTATCCCGACCTGATCGTCCATCGCATCCTCAAATGGGCGCTCGCGAATCCCAAAGCCCCCGCGCCGACGCACATCAAGCCGGTCATCGGCACCGAAGCCGCCGTCTATTCGCTGAAGCATCTAGAGGAAATTGCCGCGGAAACTTCCGAAACCGAACGCCGTGCGGCCGGGGCCGAGCGCGAACTCGTCAGTTGGAAAACAGCGCAGTTCATGGAGCAGCATCTGGGCGATGAATACGACGCGCTGATTATTTCCGTGCAGAAATACGGCTGCTTCGTGGAACTCTTTGAAGTTTTTGTCGAAGGCCTGCTGCCCATCACCGCGATCGAGGAAGCCGCCGATGCCCGCTGCGTCTATCGCGAACGCGACCACGCCATCGTGGCCGTCTCCGGCGGCGACTCCGGCCGAGGGCGCCGCTCCGCCCGCCGCAAGTCCACCCTGCAACTCACCTGGAAACTCGGCGACCGCATCCGCGTCCGCGCCGAACGCATCGATCCCATCCGCCGCCGCGTCGAATTCGCCCTCGCCTCTTCGTAAACGTGGGCTCCGCCTTTTGAGTGCGGAAGCGAAGCTTCCGCTTTTACCCAGTAAACCCCGTCACCCAATTCAGCGCGGAGCCCCACAATTCAGCCCAGCCGCCGCTTCCTGCTCGCTGATCGCTACTAACTGATCGCCTTCTTCTACGGCTTCGGCAATTGCAAAATCATCCCGCCGCCCTGTCCCGTCTCCACCGTCGGCAGCTGCCCGTTCCACTTGTCAATCAGCGCCCGCGAATTCTCAATCCGCCGCAGATCCAGCAACTGCGGTGTCAGCGAATTCTGCCGGATGCGGTTGGCATCCGCTTCGCCCTGCGCCCGCGTCACCAGTGACTTCGCATCCCCCTCGGCCTCGGCAATCTTCTTTGCCGCTTCCGCCTGCGTCGTCGCCAACTCATTTCGCGCGCGTTCCGCCTGCTGGATCGCCTGCGCCTTCGCGGTGATCGCCGTCGCGATCACTTGCGGCACGCGCGGCGCACCGATGAACCCAAACTGCTGCACGCTGACTCCTACTACCGTCATTTTCTGTTCGATCTTTGCCTGCACTTTACTCAGAAACTCCGCTTTCTTTTCGCCGTAAATGTCTTCCACCACGTACGTCGAAGCCACCTCGTTCAGCGAGTTTCGCACCACGTCGCGCAGGATCCCATGCGTGAACGCCTCCATGTCCGCCAGCCGGTACTTCACGTAGAAGTCCGGCGCCTTCGCCGCTTCGATGGCATACGACAGCGACACGTCCACGAAAATCTCCATCCCTTCTTTCGAGTTGAACCCCATCTCTTCGTTGATCGGATGACCTTCGTTGGTGTCCCGCGTCCACTTCACCGTCTGCACGTACGTCGGAAACTCGATGATCTGCGTGGTCAGCGGCGAGTACACCACCCATCCCGTACGCACCGGAATTTCCGATGCCCCGCGCTGCGCGCCCGCCAGGTTGATCTCCACCCCCACGTGCCCAGCCTCGATGCGCGTCACGCGCACCGCAAACGACAGCACGAACAAAACCACCAGCAGCACCGCCGCGCCAATAACAATATTCCGCAACCCTGGAATCTGCGGCCGCAGCGTAAACTCTGAATTCTCTCCGCGCCCCTGCCTGAAAACGTCCATAATTAGTTTCCTCCCAAAAGACACACTAACCGCTCATGTGGGAGTGTACTCTGATTGACTTAAGGAAACCCTAAAGCCCCCGCCCGGCCATTTTTCGATCATCCCGCCGGCCACAACTCTGTCCTCCCGCCTGCCACAACGCTGTCATCCCGACCGGAGTGGCCGATTTTTTCTTGCGTTCGCGCTGCGCGAACGTCGGCCACGCAGCGGAGGGACCGTGGCAAGATCTCAGCCAACTTCTCCCACTCACACCGGTTTCCCCGTCACGCTCGACACCGTCACCGACAACAGCGGATCCACCGTCGGCTCGCTCGGCGCCGGCGCCTTCAACACCTGCTCCACCGCCTCGGCCATTCCCTGCGTTTCCTGCTCCTTCGCCTTCAACCAGCTTCCAAACGTCGCCTTCTCGCGCGCCACGCCATCCAGGTTCCGCCGGATGCGCTCGCCATAGTGCGCCTTCACCAGCTCCAGTTCCGCTTGGATCTGCAGATTCTCTTCCGCCTTACGCGCCCACTGCGCCTCCGCGTGCTTCCGCTGCTCCGCCGCGTACGCGTCCACCGCCTCTTGCCTCACCTTCGCGTCCTGCAGCACTTCATCCACCGTCACGCCCGCCGCGTCCAGCGCCATCAGCACCGCCGCGCGCCGTAACTCTCTCGACGCCCCGCGCAAATGTTCGCTGCGCAGCATCTCCACCACTTTGCCGATGCTGTACCCGCGCCGAGGACTGGTAATCCCCGCCGCGCGATAAATATCCTCCACCGGCAGAAGCTCGGCTTCGAACCCTCCTGCGCTCTCCCCCGATGGCCCAGCTGGAAATGCTGCCGGTTTTGCCGCCGCAGGGCGCTCCGTCGCCCGTTCCAATCCCCGTTCCGAACGAGGAGCAGCCTCCGGTGCCCTCTGCGCCGGCTCGTTTGGAGCGTTATTGCTTCCGTTCGTCCCGAGCATCGCTTCCTCGTCTCCCGCAAACCATTTGAGTTTCATAATTCCTCTCCCCTTCTTCGTTGCCTTCTTCTCTTTCTTTTTCTCGATACCGTTTCCCGCTGAAACTTGTTGTGCCACATTCGCCGCAGCCACCGGCGGCGCGCTCCCCAGCGCCTCTTCGGGGGGACTCTCTGTCCGCTGCACATCGTGCTCCATCAACCGCGCCGCAATCGGCTCCTCAACTCGCGCGATGAACTCCATCGCCACCTCGGACGCTGTGCCCCCCCTTGGCTCAGTGAACCGAAGTCGAACACCGTCTCGCTCCGGCTCAGCCGATCTCTGCGCCATCCACTCCGCGTCCCGAGTTGCACTACTCGCCGTAGTCGTTCTACTCGCAGTAGTCGTTCTTGCCAGATTCTCCGGCCCCCGCGCCGCGCTCTTATTCTTAAATGGTGCGCTGGCCTTCGCTTGTCCCTGCGTAGTCCGTGATTCTGCGAATTCCGCTCGTCCCGCTGACCTTTCCGCTTCCCGGCTCGGATCATTCGCCGGAACCGGCCCCTTCGGCATTGGCCAACTCACCGCATCTTTTTCTATCCCCACCAGAAACTCTTTCCCATCCATCCGGCAATGCCTGGCAATCCCCGAAAACTGTTCCCGGTGCGAACGGATGTACAGCCGCACCCCCACTCCCACCTTCACCTTCATCCGGATGCACGCCCCATGCGCCGAGCGGTTCTCCATTCGAGCAGTCACCGACCGCAGCGTCCCCGCGCTGTCCAGCCCCGACGCCTCCACCAGGATCATCACCGCCGTGCGTGCCTCTGACGTAGCTCCGCTCATACCCTCCTCTATCGGCAGAACAAAGGAGCATTTGAGCGGCCATCCGCCACGCAGTCCCAACTCGGAACACTGGTTTTTTCTTATCTGTCATCCCGAGCGAATCGGACAGAACTCGGCGCAAGGCTCTTTGTCTCAGCCCGTACCTCGGACTGCCCCTAACCGTTGCCATGCGTTTCGTGTTTTCTTTGTATGGAGCAAGACAAAGCAATCTGCGGGTCTAAATTGTCATCAAAATCCTGACAAACAGAAGCTAGTCTCCGCTGATTGCTATGCTCATGAAGCGGGAGGTTCGAGCTTTATGCTGCTCGAAACATTGGAGTATTCACTGATCTGTCTCGCAAGTTCCCGAATTCGACCAAGAACTTCGGCTGAATCATCTGGACCTCTTAGGGTGCGGATGTGGTAACCCCCAGCCAAGCGACGCTTCACTGTCTCGAAAATATGCTCATCCAACTCAGTCAGAGTCGCAAATTCCTCGATTTTGGTCCTTGGGGCCATGCCGAGCCTACCCCAATATTTGACCAAGGCATACCTGGAATAAAGTGTGGGTTGAGTTGCGACGGTGAATCGCTTCGAGAATCCGTCGTCCCGATCCAGAGTTTCAAATTCGATATAAACCTTGTCAAACCATCTTTTCTCTGCTGCCAACGATACAAATTCTCGTGTCCCAGGCAATGTCGAACGGAAATCAATTTCATTTACATGAAACCATTTGGCATTTTCAGCGAGGGCAACTGGGATATCTTCGTCGGTTTCGGATTCGTAACAAGCTAACACGACATGCTGCACTGCGTGTTCGTACTCCCATAAATTCGTGTGCAGATATGGCAAAAGTCTTATCGGCGAGATATCGATTCCGAGTTCTTCACGAATTTCGCGGATAACTGCATGCTCCGGTGTCTCTCCAAACTCGATTTTTCCTCCGGGGAGTTCCCACTTACCATGCAGTCCCGTGACGCCGGGGGCATTGCGGATAGACAACAAAACTTCCTGACCGCCCCGTCGCATGATGCAAGCGCAAACCACCGTAATGCTCTTCTTCGGCTTCTCCGAAGCAGGCACGATCTGATCAGATGAAAACAACATGAGACTTGACTGATTCTTAGGCGTTTTTGACATCGAAACCAACAAACTGAATTGTCTTAGGGCCGTCTGAGCCGGTCAACACGAACTCGCCAAGGCGCGCCAAAAGTCAAAAAATAGCTGTGGTCATTCTGTTTCTTTCCTGTGGAATTGTGATTTTCCTGTGGAACGTCTGTGAAAAATCTATTCGCCGGAATTCCCTTCCTATTTTGATGGTGTGGAGTCTTAGCTCCGCCCAGCGGCCCCCATAAGCTGTCCCTTAAAGCTCTTTGCAATTTCTCAAAGCCATACTTATAGCGTATATTACTGCCACTTGTTTTACGTAAGGTCGTTAATCCTGCCGCTGTGGGGAGCTCAGATGGAACGCTCACGTGGAAGTGTAGGTCAGGTGCCACTCGACGATTACGTGGAGGTGGTCGCGCGTATCTATAGCGCTCACGATAAGAATCGATCGATCTGGGATGTTTGGTGTCACACCCTGCATCACGCTGCCGCCATCGCCGAGCAAATCAGGACCGACCCAACCGGTTACGGCCTTCACAAAGAAATTGCGGATTTTTCCCTTTGGCTCTTCACCGCAGTTCTCAAGCTGCGGGGAAAGTTTGGTAAATCAGACGGCGGGCCAGAAGCTCCTCACGACCAGTTCATCCGAATCCAACTCAGTTGTTCCGACCTCTTGTGGCACAGTTATCCAAATCTATGCCCTTTGTGTTTTGGAGGCAATCCCCCAGACTCCTTAAGTCAGCACACGGAGCCGGAGAACCTTACCCAATGCGAGTGTCAAACGTCGCCAAGGACGATTGAACGGGCGAATGCAAGACGGGGCCGCCTGGGTCGGTTGAAAATATACAGTGAACAGAACCGGGGCAAAAAGCCTGTCTCCATAGACGAGTGGCAAGAATTGTTCCACAGGATATTTGCTTCGAGTATAAGTGCCCTCTCGCTTGCGGAGATGGCCCTTCGTCTTTTGGAGGCTCTTGGCCTAGCTTCAGACGCAATGATCAGGATGTATTCATACACTCAAACCGATTTCGTCAGGGATGAGCCCAACTGGCGCCAGTCAAGTCTTGAAGCCCGCTTAGCTGACACTTTCTCCTGGCTATTTCTTCTTGTCGAGAAGTTGCGCTGCATTGAGACTAACAATAAAGAGCCTCAAGATTCTCACACAGGCACTACTTTGGACTCATACACTCGCCTCGCCCAGATAATTTGGGATCGCTATGGTTCTGAGGATTCTGGAGGATTCCAATGCTCAAAATGCGAATCACAAATATGCCGGTGCGAAATAATACTAGTGCCACTTACGCATTCGGCTGATCGACTTCTTGAGCTCTATAAAAGCGTTGTGGATCAAACCAATATATAGCCTGTGAAGATCTTGCGGTTCCGATATGTAACAGAAAGGAGTTTAAGATGAGTCTGTTAAGAGATGAGGATTTGATAGCGAGAATTAACCTCGATCCACCAGGCGTTCCTTATGTCGAGGGTTTGAAGTTGCCCTCCGATCCGTACTCCTCTGACTCACCGGTGCAAGGTACTTCGCTAGATTTGCATATTGGGAACATCTATCTGCCCGGCAAAAAAAAGAATGAGCTTGGTGGAGTCGACAATCCAAAATCACAACATTGGCTTGAAACAGGCCGTACAGCCGTGCTCACAACCAAAGAAAAACTACGATTCCCAAATGACGTAGCCGGATTCGGGTTCCCGCCCTCTACAGTTTCGTTTCAGGGCCTTCTAATGACAAATCCGGGCCACGTTGACCCAGGCTACGAAGGGTTTATGCGTTTTACTGTTATTAATATGGCAAAGGAACCCTTCGAACTGAAACGTGGCGATCGAATTGTTAGGTTGCTACTATTTAAATTGGATGCTCCCGTCCATGCGGGGTATGGAGCGCGTCACCCGGAGCCGAGCCGCCTCCCTAATGAGGAAGACATAAGTCGGTTGTCAGAGGATTTTGTGAATGTGGATAGGCGTGCCAAGAAAATCGCACGAGCTCAAGGCCTTCGCTGGAGTATTGGCATCTCAGCTGGAGTTGCGGTAATTGTTGCATTTTTGCAGCTTTGGGGTACGGGTAACCTCTTTTCTAGGAAAGACATCGAAGAATTAAAGAAACGACAAGACTTGGTTGAGTATGATGTGAAGAATCGCGTGATCATCGAACAAAAATTAGCGGACTTCGACAATCGACTCCAAGACATAGAGCGACCTAAGGTGAGGGGATCCCAAGGTAAGCGCCAGTGAAGACGAGAATTTACTTGATAAGTCGCCCACGGTTCGATCTAGATGATTTCGCCGCATTTTTGCGTGCAGAAGGAACCGAATGGATTCGTTCCGAACGAGCAACCGAGTCAGAAGAAATCGTGGAGGTCGCAGGACGTATTTGCTACATGTCGTTCGGTGAGAAACAATCTCCGAGGCGAAATGGCGAGTATCTTCACAATCTTATTGCGCAAGGTCATGAAAGTGTCTTGGAACACGTAAGCTGGACGTTTTTGTTAACAGGAGTCACTCGGGCGTTTTCACATCAACTTGTTAGGCATCGCATCGGATTTGCTTTCAGTCAACTCTCTCAGCAATACCATGAAGAAACAAAGGCGACTTTTGTTGAGCCGACACACCTCCAACTGTCTGCGGAGGCATTAAAGGCTTGGCGAAAGGCCGTAGAGGTGACTCAAGAATCCTACAGAATAATCCTAGACTCTTTGGGTGAATTGGAAGGTAAGCCGGGCTTTGATCTGTCAAAGAAGGAATTTAATCGGGCGATACGTTCCGCCGCGCGGAGCGTGCTCCCTAACGCCACTGAGACGAAAATCGTAGTAACTGCCAATGCTCGGGCCCTCAGACATTTCTTTATGGTACGGGGATCAATTCCCGGTGACATCGAGATGCGTGAGGTGGCCGTCACTATCTACGAATTGGTGCGAACTGACGCTCCATCGTTGTTCGACGATTTTGCTCTGTGCTGCCTTCCAGATGGCTCGCCAGCCTTGGTACATTCCGAAAAGAAGAGATCAAACACCGTCGGACAAAGCTAACTGTGTGCCGCGTGAGCGGGTGGCCCGGGCGATAATCGATTTCTTCCCAACCACTCGAGCCGCGGGTGGCACAGGCTTAACCAAAGAGAACTTGCTGGGTGGCCTTCCCATTCGGTCTTCGAATGGGTGGGCCGCTCTTCGCTTGGGTTTCTTGGACTTCCCACTTCCTAACTGCTCACGGCAAACGATTAGTTTCAGCGGGCGGCTTCGACGGTGAGCTTCAGTCCGATGGCTTTGGTAACGGCAACCAATGTGGACAATCTTGGATTTCCCCGGCGGGACAGGGCGCGGTACAGGCTTTCCCGCTCGATGCCCGCGGCTTTGGCGACCTTGGCGATTCCGCGCGCCTGCGCCAAGTGGCGCAGGGCCAGCAGGAGAACGAGCGGCTCCTCGGTGTCTTCCAGCGCGGCCTTGACGTACTCGGCGGCAAATTCCGGATCCTTTCGGAGCCGGCGGATGATGGCTTCATCGTGCGAGACGCTGGTTTTGAGCTTCACGTAATCCTGATCCTTTCGCGATAATCCTCAAGATGGCGGAGCGCCCGCTGAATATCCGCGGTCTGCTCTCGTTTGTCCCCGGCGCAGAGCACCAGGAGGGAGGACCTCCCGATCCGTGCGTAGTAGACCCGATAGCCCGGGCCCCAGTCGATGCGAAGCTCCCACACGCCGCCGCGCAAAGGCTTGCAGTCGCCAAAATTGCCCGCGGCCAGGCGATCCATCCGGGCTGCGATTTTCGCCTGCGTCCGGGTATTACCCAGCCGCCCAAGCCACTCTTCGAAGACGTCCTTGCCGGCGCGGGTCAGGTAGTGCCGAATCTCAATCAGCTTTTCCATTGTAACTTATAAATTACACGCACGCAAGCGGGTGCCCCACCCTTGGTGTTTAAGGGTGGGTCTTGGGCTTCCTCTTTTCCTGATTGCCGATCGCTGATTACGGATTACTGTCCTCGTCTCCTGCCGCGCGTTCGAACGCCCCGCCGTTCGAATACAGTACCACATAATTAACTATTGACAGCGTTACTATTTCCATGATATGATCGTTTGTGACGCTTGGGCACAAACTTGTCCCGGGTCCCCGCCGCAATCCAGCCGTAGCTTCAGCGAAGGAAGAGGGCCTGCCCGCCGTAGCTTCAGCGGAGGCGGGCTAACTCCTTTCACTAGGTCTCTTACGCAAAAACAGGGGGGTAGGGGGTCTGGTCATACCGCGCATCACTCTCAACCCCGCCCGCCTCAGAAGGCGGCCGCTACACAAGAACGGAGCGGGATGGGGAAGCCCATCCCCTACAAAGCGGGCACGCAGCGCGAGCGGGGTCACGATTCTTGCCACTCGCCTGCCCGCCGAAGCTTCAGCGAAGGCGGGTCTGCTATTCTATTTGCCGGAGGGTTTTCCTACCGTGAGCACGACTACTGCTTCTCCCCGCGCTGCCAAGCGGGCTTTCAATTTCAATGCCGGGCCGGCGGCGCTGCCGCTGCCTGTGCTGGAGCGCATCCGCGAAGAGCTGCTGGATTACCGCGGCACCGGCATGTCCGTGATGGAGATGTCCCACCGCTCGCCCGAATTCGAGGCGATCAATAACACGGCCGAGGAAAACCTGCGCAAGCTGCTGGCGATCCCTGACGACTACGCGGTGATTTTCGTGCAAGGCGGCGGCAGCATGCAGTTCACCATGGTGCCGATGAACCTGGCGCTGCCGGGCAAGCCGGTGGACGTGCTGCACACCGGCGCGTGGACGGCGAAGGCGATCTCCGAATTGAAAAAAGGCCCTTTTACCAATGGATCGGGGCATAACATTGCCGCGTCCACCGAAGCCGCGAAATTCACTCGCGTGCCGCGCCCGGACGAAATCAAACTTTCCGCCGACGCTTCCTACACGCACATCTGCACCAACAACACCATCGAAGGCACCCAGTATCACGCGCTGCCCGCCTCCGCCGCTCCGCTGGTGGCGGACATGTCTTCGGACATCGCTTCGCGCCCGGTGGACGTGGCGAAATTCGGCCTGATTTTCGCCGGCGCGCAGAAAAATCTGGGGCCCAGCGGCGTCACGCTGGTGATCGTGCGCAAGGATCTGGCCGAGCGCGCCGACAAGAATCTGCCCACCACGCTGCAATACCGCACGCATATCAAGGAAAAGTCGCTGTACCACACGCCGCCGACGTTTGCCGTGTACACGCTGGCGCTGGTTACCGAGTGGATCGCTGCTGAAGGCGGGCTTGCGGGAATCCAGAAGCGGAATGAAGCGAAGGCCAGGCTGCTCTACGACACGATCGAAGCGAGCGGCGGCTTCTACACCTGCCCGGTGGAAAAATCCTCGCGTTCGCTGATGAATGTGGTGTTTCGTGTAGGAGGTAGTTCTAATCAAGTGGGTGATGAGAATTTAGAGAAGGAATTCGCCAAGCAGGCCGCGGCCGCGAACCTGGTAGGCACGCCCGGGCACCGCTCGGTGGGCGGGATGCGCATCTCGCTCTATAACGCGGTCGGCCAGGACGCCGTCGAAGCGCTGACGCATTTCATGAAGGAGTTTCATCGCGCGCGGGGCTGAGCCGCGAGGCGCATAACCTGTCATTCCGAGCGAAGCGAGGAATCTGCTTTTCGCTAGTGGAGCTCGGGAGAAAAAGCGGATCCCTCACCCGCAAAAGGCGCGGGATTCGAGATGACAAGCGTGAGAGTCGTTTACACTGCCGGGTGCCGCACCCTTGGTTTATAAGGGTGCGGGTTTTTCTGAAAGCAGTTCGGTAGACTGCTAAGACTATGACCTATTATTCGCTCGCTCTATTTTTTCATTTCGTCGGACTGGTGATGCTGTTCATCGGCTACGGGCTGGAGTGGATCGTCTCCGGGTTCCTGCGCGGCGCCACCACCACGGAGCAGGTCCGCGCGTGGCTCCGCGTCTATCGCACGTCGCTGCCGGTTTCCGGCCCCGGCCTGCTGGTGCTGATTCTGAGCGGCGCCTATCTTGCCCAGGTTTCCGGCGCGATGAAAAACGGCTGGATGTCGGTTTCGATGCTGGTGATCGTGGCCGCGCTGATAATCGGCTTCGTGTTCATCCTGCCGCGCATGAAGGCCATCCGCGCTGCACTCCCCGAAGGCAGCGCCGCGCTCCCCGCTAACGCCACCGCGCTATTGCGCGCGCCGGGATTGCCCACGCTGATCCGCGTCCGCGCCATGCTCGCCCTCGGCATCGTCTATCTCATGACGGCGAAGCCCGACAGTTTTACCTCATCTCTGCTCGTCCTCGGAGCCGTTATTGTCCTCGGCCTGCTCGCCTCCGCCTCCACATTCTCCAAATCAAAATCAGCATGAGGAAGGAAGTCGACAGTCAACAGTCGACAGCTATCCGCTGAAGCCGGAAAAAACAAAACGGGCGGGATTTCTCCCGCCCGTTCCTCTAACTGAGTACTGATTATTTTCCTCGCTCAAACGAGATCGAAGAGCAACACTTCCGCATCCTCAACGCCGGTGAGTTCGAGGGCCTTCTCTTGCGAGATGGCCGCGCCATCGCCGGCGGCGAGCTTCGTGCCATTGAGCGTTACGCTCCCGCGCGCTACCTGCACGTACGCGTGGCGTTCCGGCTGTAGCGCGTGCTTCACGCTTTCGCCGGGAGCGAGTACGGTGGCGTACAGTTCGTTGCCCTGGCGAATCTTCACGGAGCCTTCGCGGCCATCAGGGGAAACTACGAGGCGCAACTTGCCCTGCTTTTCGGCGGCGCTGAAGTGCTTCTGGTCGTACGCCGGCGTGTGGCCCTGTTTGTCCGGGAACATCCAGATCTGATACATGTGCACGGGAGTTTTGTCCGACGCGTTGAATTCGCTGTGCGCCACGCCTGTGCCGGCGCTCATGTACTGCACGTCGCCCGGCTTGATGACGGAGCCGTTGCCCATGCTGTCTTTGTGGGCGAGTTCGCCGTCGAGGACGTAGGTGACGATTTCCATGTCACGATGCGGATGAGTGGGAAAACCGCCGCCGCCGGCGATGCGGTCGTCGTTCATCACGCGCAGGGTGCGGAATTCGACGTGTTGCGGATCGAAATATTCGGCAAAGGAAAAGCTGAAGCGGGAATCAAGCCAGCCGAGGTTGGCGTGGCCGCGGGTATCGCTTTTACGGATCTGAATCATGGGAGGTCTCCTTGACTGACGAGTTGATAATACTCGTTATAACGACTATTGTCAAGAGGGTAGTCCGCAACGCATTCTCCTGCCCTTATATCCTTTGCCTTGAGGCTTTTGCGATTCCTTGCGGAAGCGGCCCCGCGTATGGGCCGCCGGACTGGCCTCTGCGCGCTTCATTTCCCCGGCTTCCTGCTTTGGTGTAAAGTGATAGGCGATGCGGCGGAAGGCTCGCCGCTTTCCGGTGAGGTACTTTGTATGGACTCGGCTCTTCCGACGACGCAAACCAAGACTTCCGAAACCGGCGCCAGCCGCCGCGAGACGGTAACCATCACGGACAACCGCACCGGCAAGACCTACGAGCTGCCCATCACGCACGACACGATCAAGGCGATGGACCTGCGGCAGATCAAGGTGAATCCCGATGATTTCGGGATGATCAGCTACGACCCGGCATACAACAACACGGCATCATGCATCAGCCGGATCACTTATATTGACGGGGACAAGGGGATCCTGCGCTACCGGGGATATTCGATCGAAGAACTGGCGGAAAAATCCACGTATCTGGAGACCGCGTACCTGATTCTGCGCGGGGAACTGCCGACGGAAGCGCAACTGAAGGACTGGCAGTACAACGTCACGCACCATACGTTCATTCACGAAAGCATCAAGAAATTCCTGGACGGGTTTCACTACGACGCACACCCGATGGGGATGGTGATTTCGACGATTGCGGCGCTTTCGACGTTTTACAATGACGCGAAGGATATTTTCAACGAGGGTTCACGGCGGAAGCAGACCTACCGGCTGATCGGAAAGATGCCGACGATTGCGGCGTTCGCTTACCGGCACACGCTGGGGATGCCGTACGTTTATCCGGACAACGACCTGAGCTATCCCGGGAATTTTCTGAACATGCTGTTCCGGACGACGGAGACGCGTTACCGGCCGAATCCGACACTGGAACGGGCGCTGGACATTCTGTTTATTCTGCATGCCGACCACGAGCAGAACTGCTCGACCAACACGGTGCGCGGCGTGGGCAGTTCGCACGTGGATCCCTATTCGGCGACGGCGGCGGCGATCGCGGCACTTTACGGGCCGCTGCATGGCGGGGCCAACGAAGAAGTGGTGCGGATGCTGCACGAGATCGGTTCGGTGCAGAAGGTGCCGGAGTTTATCAAGCGGGTAAAGGCCGGCGAAACGAAGCTGATGGGCTTCGGACACCGCGTATATAAGAATTACGACCCGCGCGCACGGATCATCAAGCGGGTGGCGTATGAAGTGTTCGACCTGATGGGGAAGAATCCGCTGCTGGAAATTGCGCTGGAGTGCGAGCGGATAGCGCTGGAGGACGAATACTTCATTAAGCGGAAACTGTATCCGAACGTGGACTTTTACACCGGGCTGATTTACCAGTCGATGGGATTCCCGACGACAATGTTTCCGGTGCTGTTCGCAATTCCGCGCATGTCCGGGTGGATCGCGCAGTGGGAAGAGCTGCTGCTGGATGCGGAACAGAAAATTGCGCGGCCGAGGCAGATTTACCTTGGATATGATACGCGGAGTTATGCGCCGATCGACCAGCGATCGTAGAACATGGCCAGTGGCCCGTGTGTTCCGTGGCCGAAAAATCCAGGCGGTTGAACGGGTTTGGATGTGGTTCCCTCTTCTGAAAGTTACAAAACCTTACTTCCCTTCCGCTGAGTATCCTTTTTGCATACGCGGCTGAGGCATGCCTCTCGACTTTTCGGGACTGCGCGGTATAGTCGAAAGGAAGAGGACTTATGGGTCAGTCGCCGAACACTCCAGCACATCCCGGACCCCGCCGCCGCAGCCAACGCGTTTTGATGCAAGTGCCGGTACGGCTCTGCGGGACCGACGCGCAAGGGAAAAAATTTGAAGAAGAGACGGCCACGCTGGCCATCAATGCGCACGGCGCGCTGGTGATGATGCAGGCGCGGGTGATCAGCGGCGGCAAGGTGCAACTGCAGCACAATCTCACCAAGGAAGAGCAGGAATGTCATGTGGCTTTCCTGGGGCCAGTGCGGGCCGGCAAATGCGAAGTGGGACTGGAGTTTTCGGATGCGCGGCCGAGTTTCTGGCGGGTGGCGTTTCCGCCGGAAGACTGGTCGCCCAAACATCCGGAAGCGCGGACCATGCTGTCCACGAATCCGATCACGCAGAGCAAGAAGTAGAAATCCTCTCCCACCAACTCAGCCCCGATTGCATTCGCAGGGCGGGCACAAGTCCGACCCCACCGAATTTCTGCATGAACTGCTAGAATTTCCGCATGAGAACTTGTTTGCTTCTATTGGCATTGCTCCTTCCTGCCGGACCATGGTGGGCGGTGCAGGAAAGCGGCGTGGACTCGAATCTGCGCGGGGTCTGCGTGGTGTCTGAAACGCAGGCGGATGAAAAAACGATCATTTGGGCGAGCGGTTCGCAGGGCGCGGTGGTGCGTTCGACAGATTCCGGGAAGACGTGGAAGCGGCTACGGATTCCTGGCGCGGAATCGCTGGATTTTCGAGGGGTGCAGGCTTTCGACGCAAAGACGGCGTACGTGATGTCCAGCGGGGAAGGCGCGCAATCGCGAATTTACAAAACCACGGATGGCGGAGAGCGTTGGAAACTGCAATATCAGGGTGGACAAAAGGAGTTTTTCCTGGACGCGCTGATTTGTGAAGTCGAGACGCGCTGCGCGGCGCTGAGCGATCCGGTGGACGGAAAATTTGTGGTGCTGGCGAATACGGACGGCGAGCACTGGACGGAGTTGCCGCGCGAGAAAATGCCAGCGGCCTTGCCAAAGGAAGGGGCGTTCGCGGCGAGCAATTCGTCGCTTTGTTTGGAGGGGAACGTCATCCACTTCGGAACGGGCGGCCCCGCGGCGCGAGTGTTTGCGTCACACGATTTCGGGAAGACGTGGACGGTGGTGGAGACGCCGATCGTTAGTGGGAATGCGTCGTCGGGAATTTTTTCGCTCTTGTGCGATGAAAGGAAGCTGGTGGCGGTCGGTGGGGATTATCAGGATCCGGTACGGGCATACAAGAATGCAGCCGTTTCCAAGGATGACGGAAAAACCTGGGAGTTGGCGGTGCAACCGCCCGGTGGGTATCGCTCGGCGGTGGGAAGATATGACGGCGGGTTCGTAGCGGTTGGGCCCACGGGCGCGGAGACGAGCGTGGACGGTTTGCACTGGAAGTCCATCGGCAAAGTGAATTTCAATGCGTTTGCGTTTCCTATACCCGGAAATGACGGTTGGGCAGTTGGTCCTCGCGGAACGGTGGCGAAGTTTCTGGATCAGACGAAATATCTGATTTGAGGGGCGCGGAGCGCGGAAATTCCGGCAGCCGATTCGGGGCAAAGTTCCTGACGGGCGAATTCTGGCGATTAGCTGGACACCGTAAAAGCGGGAGCTTTGCTCCCGCACTCAAAAGTAGGAGTATCCCCTCGAGGCTTGGTGCGGCGTTAGGGCGCGGATTGTTGCGCGGTGGCGTGGACGCCGGCGGAAGTGAATTCGAAGCGGATGAGCCAGACGCTGGGGATGCCGTGGCCGGCGGCTTCGGCGCCGGAGAATTGCCACTGGCGGGCGGCCTTTTCGGCGAGGCCGGCAAAATAACGGCTAGGGCCGGGTGAGTCCAGGCTCGAGCTGACTACGTTTCCCGCCGCATCCACCTGAACTTTCACAAGCACATGAAACGTGCCGTGAATCGTGGCGAGCGATTTCCGCGGCGGCTCGGGGAGGACTTCGTTCAGGACTTCGCCGCGGCCCGGGGCTTCGGATGCCGATTTTGCCCGCGGAGCAGGCGCGGGATCCGTGCGCAAAACAGCAGGAGCGGGAACAGGGGAGGAGTTTTCAGCGGGAAGTTTCGGATTGTTCGGCAGCTCGCTGGCGGCGATTCTTTCAGGGGCTTTCGCCGCGGGAGCTGCCGCCGGTTTCGGCTTGGCGGCTTCGACAGGCTTCGCCACGGCAGGCTGTTCGGTGTTTACCGAGGCGGAGGCGGCGGAGGGCTGACCGCGAAAGTTGAGGAGCTTGGGAATGGCGAAGATTAGCCCGGCGAAGACGGCGGCGCCGAGTACGACAGGAACGAGATAATTGGGGAGCGTGAGATCGCCGCGATTCGCGGGAGGTGTGATGCGGCGCGCCGGAGCTTCCGCATGAGCAGAGGCGGGCATTTTTGCCAAGGGCACGGCGGGTTCGTTCGAAAGCGGCATGCTGAGCGGAGCGAGATCCGGCAGGGATTCCGCCGGCGCCGGCGCGGAAACTGGCAACGAAGAAGCCACGGCCGCGGCGGCAGCGAGTGGAGCGGGATTTAGGCGCGCGGCGATTTCGGCGACGCTCCAGCGATGGCTGGGATCGTGGCGAAGCGCGTGCTTGGCGATCACGAGAAAGAGGTCGGGGAGTTCACGGGGGACCACAGGGTCCGCGGAATGCTCCGAGGAAAAGGCCGGGGGATGTTGCGTGAGAGCTTCCACGAGCGTGATGCCCAGCGACCAGACGTCTTCCTTGGCAGAAACGGGGGCGGACTGCATTTCAGGTGCGTCGTAGACGTCGCGGCCGCGGAGAAGCTGGCGCCTGTTGCCGATGGGAAAGAGCGAATCGCTCGAAAGTTTCAGACGGTCGTGGGTGGCGAGAATATTCGATGGCTTCAGGTGGCCGTGGACGAGGCCTTTGCCGTGGAGATAAACGAGGACATCGAGGGCCGGGTCGAGGACGTCGCGCACTTCCTCGGCGGTGAGGGCGCGCTGCGGCAAGATTTCGCCGAGGTTTTCTTCGGCATACTCCATGACCGCGTAGATGAAGGGCAAATCTTCCAGGCGGCAGCGGCCGGCGTCAAAAATGGTCAACAGGTTTGGATGGGTAAGATGAGCGGCGCGCTTCCAGAGGCCGAGCTGATCTTCGGCGGCGGGCGCGCCGGCCGCAACCAGCTTCAAGACCGCCTTCTGGCCCGGAGCGCCCGGGAGCTCGGTCAGGAAAACGGCGTTGAATTCCGTGCTGGCCAGGCATTGACCGAGGACGAATTTGCCATCGACGGGCTGGCCTTCCCATTTCTTCCACTGTTCGCTCATAGCGCACCCCACGCGAAGTGATTCGGATAACCGCAAAGCCAGGCGGGGAGTTTACTCCCGCAGCCTGTATGGGAGAAGCACCAAAGCGTCTGGACTGGGCTACGTCGGGAAAGACCGAGGGTAGCAGGCGCCGGGGGCTGGGCGCTTGTCGCCCCCATCTTCGCACAGGAATGGATGGAAGCAACAGAGTACCTGTTGCCGGTTAGGTAGCAGAGGAGGTACGGGGGAGGAAGGCTTGGGCGGCGAGGGCGAGTAAGGCGGGAAAGCAGACCAGAACATAGCGAGGCTCGGGAGTTTCGAGCGTAGTGAGGAATGCAGTGCGGACCAGGATATAGAGGAAGAAGAAAGCGAGGACGGCGCGCCCAGCGGGAGAGAGACGCAAGCGGAGCGCACCCCATAAGGCGAGTGCCAGATACAGAATATTGAGGAAGAACAGCAGGATGGTGATGCGCTGGTCGACTGGATCGAATTGATGCATGGCCCGAAGGGGAAAGACGTGGCCGGCGACCGGGAGCAGTTCGATGCGGGGGGTAAACCAGATGCGGACAGCGCGGCGGAGGGGGATCCAGAGATGGGTGCGAAGAGGGCGGCGGGCCGTTCGCTCGCGAGCGAGTTGCGCGAAGGCGGCGTCTTCCTCCGGCGTGAGCGTCAGATCGTCATTGTAGGTTTCGAGAATGGCAGCGACGCGATCGCGCTCATCGGGGGTATCGAAGGCCATGTCTGGAATGTCGGGAAGAGGAATTTCCTCGCCGTTCAGTTTCCAGGAGACCAGGTAGCAGTCGCGGACGCGATAGAGCCAGGTGCGCTCCCAGTCCATAAAGCCTTTGGGGACGAACTCGCCGGGGGAGTCTACGTTTTGAGAGGTGAGGGGTTGAAATTCGTGGAGGGTGACGGCGTTGCGGATGGTCCAGGGAACAAGGGGCAGGGCGGCTGCGACGGCCATCAAGGCGCATGTGAGGAGGAAGCGTCGAAATTCTCCCCGGCGCAGGAGTACTACAGCCAAGACGAGGAAGGCGATTGCCAGGAGTAGCGGATTTTCCGGACGGAAGAGTGTGCCGAGGCCAACCGCAAATCCGGAAAGCCCGGCGGCCCACCAATAGTTGCGGCCAGCGAGAGACCACGGGCCCAGGAAAGAACGGCCGGAGGCGCCTGCGATAACCGCGACGAAAAAAAGCATGGCGAGAGCGGTAAAGAGAACGGCCCAGACTTCGGTGAGGATCACGGAAACATAGTTTGCTGTGAAGGGACAAAGGGCGGCGAGCCAAAGACCAATGAGGAACGCGCGGCGAATATTGGCCGTTTCCGTCAAAAGAAGAGCGAGAAGAGCGGCCAGAGCGCCAATCAACAGGCAGTTAAAGAGTTCCACGAAGACCTGGGAAACAAGAACGGCGCGGTGGGCGGCGGCGCCGGTGTGGCCAGTGATCGCATAAACGATCGCGAGAAAGGCGGGATACCCGGGCATGCGAATGTGGACGGAGGTTAGCTGGCCACCTATGTCCATGGCGTATTGACCGCGCTTCAGCCAGTTGGTGGCGAGTTCGTCATACAAGACGGTGTCGCCGGATTCGGCGGGATAGCGCAACGCAAAGAGAAGGCGCATGGAGGCGCCGAGGACGAGCGGGAAAATGGGACTGGAGAAAACTCGCTTCATTCGTGCTTTGCATCTTACAATACGGGAGATATTGTTCCACTCGGCGGAGTGACCCAGGCCCGCCGGGCGAACCCAACCGCGCCCGGGGCAACCATAGTTCATGAAAGAACGAAAACCGATTTTCTACGATTCGGAGAAAGTCCGGTGGCGGCGCACGCGCCGGATCTTGGAAGTCAGCGGCGCGCTGCTGACGCTTTTGCTGATTTATTTTTTCCTGACGATCGCTGGGAGCGTGGAATTGCCGGCGGCGCTGCTGCCGGACACGCGGCCGGTCTACCACTCGATTAAAAAGAAACTGTTGAAGCCGGTAGTGCAGCGCGAAGGCCGCCACAAGCGCGTGGCGAATATCGGGCAGGTTCCCAACACCTACGATCCGCTGCGGGCGGCGTTTTTCGTAAGCTGGGACCCCAACAGCCTGGCGTCGCTGAAGAAACACTACAAAGACATCGACTTACTGATGCCGGAGCAACTGCACGCGGTGTCCGCCGACGGGGCGCTCACGGTGGTGGACTACGAGCGCATCCAGACGGTGAAGGCGTCGCCGGCCGAAGCACTTTCCCGGCTGCAACAGGACAAACTGCACCAGTGGCTGCGCTCGTTGAACCCACCGTTCGAACTTCCAATGATGGGCCTGTTGAACAATTACGACGGCCAGGTGTGGCGCGTGAAAGAGATGGAAGAGTTGCTGGCCAGCGCCGACGCGCGCAGCCGGCTGATTTCGGACGCGACGCAATACGCGGTGATCGCCAAGCAGGCCGGGATCGTGGTGGATTTCGAGGAAGTGCCGGACGCGAGCCAGGAAAATTTCCAGAAGTTTATCGGGCAGTTTGCGCCGGCGCTGCATGCCGTCGGGCTGAAGCTGATGATTGCACTTCCGGCGCGCGACGATTCTTACGATTACGAATTTTTCGGCAAGGAAACCGACGCGATCATCCTGATGAATTACGACCAGCACTGGCTGACGTCGCCGCCGGGGCCGATCGCGGCGCAGGACTGGTTCGAGGAAAACCTGAGGCAGGTGCTGGAAGTGGTGCCGGCGCGGAAGATCGTAATGGGCATTGCGAACTACGCGTACGACTGGACGGAGACTGCGAAGAAGGAAAAACCGCACGCGGAGGAGTTCAGCATCCAGGAAGCACTGCTGCACGCGTACGAATCGGAAAGCGAGGTGGAGTTCGATGCGGCTTCGCTGAATCCGCACTATTCGTATTCGGACGAGCAGAATCACACGCACCAGGTGTGGCTGCTGGACGCGGTGACGGCCTACAACGAGCTGCGGGCCAGCGAACGGCTGGGCGTGCAGGGAACGGCGCTGTGGAGGCTGGGATCGTCGGACTCTTCGCTGTGGCCGGTGTGGGATGTGACGCATCCGGACGATGCGGTGCGCGCGAAACTGGCGGACCTGCCACCGGGGCCGGACCTGATCCTGGAAGGCGATGGGGATATCTGGCACATCGCGGACGTGCCGAAACAGGGGCATCGGACGATTACGTACGATCCGGCGACGGCGCTGATTACCGGCGAAACTTACGACGCTTATCCGCTTTCGTACGACATCGACCAGATTGGCGCAGCGAAGAACAAGATTGTTTTGTCGTTTGATGACGGTCCGGACCGGAGATGGACGCCGAAGATTCTGGATATCCTAAAAGAAAAAAAGGTGCCTGGAATATTTTTTGTGATCGGAGAGGCGGCGAACCAGGCGCCGGACCTGCTCAAGCGGGAATATTACGAAGGGCACGAGATCGGGAACCACACATGGACGCACAAGCAGTTCGATGAAATATCGCGAACTCAGGTGAAGTGGGAACTGAACCTGACGCAACGATTGATTGAGAGCACGCTGGGTGTGAAGTCTCTCTTTTTCCGCCCGCCGTACGGCATCGATCACCAGCCGGAGTATGCGGAGGAAGTGGCGCAACTGCCTTACCCGCAGGAATTGGGCTACATCATCGTGGGGCAAAGGATCGATCCGGACGACTGGCGGATGACGGAGGACAAGAAGCAGCGCCCGGCGGAGGAAATTGCGGACGACGTGCTGCGACAGGCGAAGAACGGCAATGTGGTGCTGCTGCACGATGGAGGCGGGGAGCGGGAGCAGACGGTGGCGGCGCTGCCGCTGATCATCGATGAGTTGCGTGCGAAGGGCTATCAGTTTGTGGCGGTTTCGGATCTGCTGGGAAAACAGCGCGCGGACCTGATGCTGCCGCTGACGTTCCGCGAGCGGCTGGCGGCGCAGGCGGATGGATTCATTTTCAGCATATTTCAGTGGTCGCGGTTCGCTATCGCGACGGTGTTTATTTTGGGGATTGTGCTGGTGAGCGGGCGGGCGGTGATCATCGGCATTTTGGCGATCATCGAGAAAATGCGGCCGGACAACGCGAAACTTCCAGAGCCGCCGCCGCGGGTAACGGTGCTGATTCCGGCGCACAATGAAGAGAGCGTGATCGTGCAGACGGTGCAGTCGGTGCTGATGTCGGACCTGCACGATATCCGGGTGATTGTGGTGGATGACGGATCGGCGGACCGCACGCTGGAACTGCTGCAGAGCCATTTCGGCAGGAACGATTGCGTGCAGATCATTCACCAGGTGAACCGCGGAAAGGCCGCGGCGCTGAACAATGCGCTTACGCACGCGAACACGGAGTTTGTGGTGACGATTGACGCAGACACGGAAATCGAGCCGGATGCGATCCGCAAGCTGCTGCGACATTTTTCGGATCCGAAAGTGGGCGCGGTGGCGGGAAATGTAAAGGTGGGCAACCGCTCGCGCTGGCTGACGCGCTGGCAGGCGCTGGAATACATCACCAGCCAGAACATGGAGAAGCGGGCGTTTGATCTGCTGAATTGCATTACCGTGGTGCCCGGGGCGTTGGGTGCGTGGCGGAGAGAAGCGATCGAGGCCGTGGGAGGAATCACGGCGGACACGGTGGCGGAAGACGCGGACCTGACGATCGCGATCCGGCGGCTTGGCTGGCGGGTGACTTACGACGAAGAAGCGATTGCGTGGACGGAAGCGCCGGAGACGCCGGGCCAGTTGATCCGGCAAAGATTCCGCTGGACGTTTGGGACGCTGCAATCGTTCTGGAAGCACGGCGACACGCTGTTCCGGCCAAAATACGGGACGCTGGGATGGGTGGCGTTGCCGAATATTTTTGTGTTTCAGATATTGCTGCCGCTGTTTTCGCCGGTGCTGGACCTCTTGTTCTTGGGGAGCCTGGCGCTTTGGGGATTGGCGGGGCTGCACATCACGCAAATTCCGCAGTTGTGGACGACGGCGGACATGCAGCATTCCGTAGTGTTTTTCCTGGGATTTCTGTTGATCGACGTGCTGACGTGCGTGGTGGCGTTCGCACTGGAGCGGCACGAGGATTGGACGCTGCTGATTCCCGTGCTGCTGCAAAGATTTTATTACCGGCAGTTGATGTATATCGTGCTGTTCCGGTCGGTGAAAGAAGCGGTGAGCGGGCGGCCGGTGGGGTGGAAGGGCGTGGAGAAGGAGCCTCCGGCGATGGAGCCGGCGACGTTGTAATTGATTGAGTGCCTGTTAGTTCCACAGAAGTTCTCAGGTTCCCCAGACATTTGGACTATCTCGCCGGGAAGGCAGGGGGCAAGCTCCTGAACGTTTGGGGTGTGTCAAAACAGGCACGCTTCACGGGGTCATTTACAACTTTTTACAATGCTTTGCTTTGGCTTGACACATTCGTTTTGGCAAGCCTTTATAGTCATGCCCGGTAAGATCGACGGAAAGACCAGGTGAGGGTTGGAATGCCCAAGAAGTGGAGATTGACGGACCGGACGCGAACGCTGCTGACACTGGAGTTGGCGATTGTGCTGCCCGCGGCGGCCTTGATGGGGTTCAGCATTTGGAACCTGAAGCATATCCAGCGGTCTGAGGCTGTTGAAGCAGCCATTCAACGCGACTTTTCCCACGTACTGAAGATTGCCGAGAAGAAAACCTGGCATAAGGCCAACGATTTGGTCACGCCTGTTCGTAGCAAGTTTCCCAACGCCGACGAGGATCGCGCCAAAATCAAGGCCAAGCTCGAGCAAATACTGATGGGACATCCCGAATTCGCGTACGCGTTCCTCTACGACAAGAAGAGCAATCTGTTTGTGAGCCGGGCGCAGCCTGGGCGCGACGGGGATTCGAATTTCTACGCGCGTGCTCAGGAGTCGATCAACGCGGCACAATCTTGGCTTCCGCTGGAGTCCCCTCAGATGGCCGCGAAGGTTCACCTGATGGAGAAGGAAGACGAGCCAGTACTGTTCGAAGGCTACTGGATCCTAAACGATAATCAGCGCACGTACTACAACCTGGCTTTTTTTATCCCACCTGACGTGCCGAAGGATCGCGTCGAGCTTGGGTTTGTCTCGTTTGACGAAGACTATCTCCGCAAGACGTTTTTGCCCGCGATGATGAATGACGTGTTGACCAGCAGGAGCAACGTGCTGCAGTTAGAAGAAAATCCACCGGTGATGATGATTCATCCGTCGAAGGATCCAGCTCCCTGGGTATCCTCCGCAAATTGGGACGGGGGAAATCCGGAGGCGGACCGCAGTTTTGACTATGTTTTCCCCGGATTAAGCGCAGCGATCAAATACCAGGGAACAACGGTTGCCGATATAGGCTCGAAGTTCCTCAGGTATAACTACATGGTTCTTGCGGCACTCTCTGTACTTATGGTCGGGGGAATCTGGCTCACCTATCGCAACGTCTCCAGGGAAATGAATCTGGCGAGGCTGAAGTCCGATTTCGTCGCGAACGTCTCGCATGAATTGCGGACGCCGCTGGCTCTCATCCGGCTCTATGCAGAGACTCTGGAACTGGGGCGGCTGAAAGAAAAGGAGAAATACCAGGAGTATTTTCGGATCATCCGGGAGGAGAGCGAGCGCCTGACGGCGCTGATCAACAACATCCTGGATTTTTCGCGAATCGAGGCCGGGCGGAAGGAATACGAGTTCCAGGAAACAAACCTGGGAGAATTGGTTCATTCGACACTGGAATCCTACCGGTTCCAAATCCAGCAGAATGGTTTCGCGTTCGAGGAGACAATTTCTCCCGATATCCCCCCGGTGAAGGTGGATCGCGAGGCGATCGCGAGATCGCTGCTGAATCTGGTGAACAATGCGCTGAAGTACTCCAAAGACCGGAAGTTCATCGGAGTGAGTCTGTACCGGTCGAACAGGTCCGTAAACCTGGAAGTTCGGGACACCGGGATCGGAATCCCTGCCAACGAACAGGAAAAAATCTTCGAAAAGTTTTACCGCTGCGGAGATCCGCTGGTACACAACGTGAAGGGATCGGGGTTGGGGCTGTCCCTCGTGCGGCACATCGCGCGGGCGCATGGCGGGGATGTCCTGGTGGAGAGCGCTCCCGAGAAGGGCAGCAAATTTACAATCGCGTTGCCATTCGCGCCCACTTCAGAGGCGGGAAGCGCGACGGTATAAGGGTTGTGGGAAGGCCATTGTTCGGGTCGTGCATAGGGGAGACTGTATGTGTCCAGTGAAGATTCTGGTAGTCGAGGACGAGCCGAACATGGTTGCCGGCCTGCGCGATAACTTCGAGTTCGAGGGTTTTCAGGTGATAACGGCGCTTGATGGCGTCGAGGGACTCGAGCGGGCGCTGAAGGATTCTCCGGACTTGGTTGTGCTCGATGTGATGATGCCGCGCATGAGCGGATTGGATGTATGCAAGCAGCTGAAGGCCAAACGCCCCTCGATTCCGATCATTATGCTTACAGCGCGCGGCCAGGAGGTAGACAAGGTTGTGGGGCTGGAGCTAGGCGCCGATGATTATGTGACAAAACCTTTTTCGATCCGGGAATTGCTCGCTCGCGTGAAGGCCGTTTTACGACGGGCGCAGACACTTCCGAAAGAGCAGGACCGGTATAGCTTCGGAGACGTGGACGTAAATTTGCGCAGCTACCAGGTGACGCGGGGCGGCAACTCAGTAGAGTTTTCGAACAAGGAATTTGAGCTTCTGAAACATTTTTTGTGTCACTCCGGGGAGACGCTGAGCCGCGAGCGGCTGCTCGATGAGGTCTGGGGATATGAGAACTTCCCGACAACCCGGACGGTGGATGCTCACATCGTGCGGCTTCGGCAGAAACTTGAGCCGGTTCCGGAGCAGCCGCGATTTTTTCTGACCGTGCACGGAGTGGGCTACAAATTCGTGGGATGAAATGAACATGATGACGCTTAGCGCAGAAACACAGAACGCAACGCGAAAGCAGCCGGGGAAAGGGCCAGCACCAGAAGCGCTGCGCGCCAGGAAGAATGAGCTGGCACGCAAGCAGGCGCCAGCCAACCCTGCCGTGGATGCAACGGAAAGCGCGCGGTTGCTGCGAGATGAGATTGATGGCGTGCGCCGCGAACATGCAAAACTGCAACAAGCCGTTTACGAGGCGGCGCAGATACAGCGACGCCTTTGCGCACCACGCGAATTGACTTTTGGCGATTTCGAGATTGCCGGCGAAATTTTCCCGGTGCGCCACCTTTCGGGAGATTTTTTCAAGGTGCTGAAACTCGATTCCGCCCTGGGAATAATTGTGGGCGACATCGCGGGCAAAGGATTCTCGGCGGGGATCTGGCAAGCCCATTTAATGGACCTGGTGCAGCGTTGTGCACGAACCTGCGCGCTTCCGGCTGATGCCGTGGCCGCGGTTAATCGTGACCTCTGCCGGGATCAGAACGAGCCGCCGATCGCGGGGCTGTTTTTTGCGCGACTTGATCCAGAAAGCAGCGCACTTGAATATTGCAACGCCGGCTTGCCGCCCCCGCTGCTGCTGAGGCGTGACAGGTCGGTGGAAAAACTTGAAAAAGGCGGGCCGATGCTGGGTGCGCTGAAAGAGTCGAAATACGAGGCGGGGACGGTCTGCCTGAATCCCGGTGACCTGTTGCTTGCGTATTCCGACGGGCTGACGGAGTGCCGGAATTCCGTGGACGAAGAGTTTGAGGTGGAAAGATTGACGGCCGCGGCAAAAGCAATTGGCGGGGCGACGGCGAACCAGGTTCTTTTCTCGACCCTGGGAGCAGTTCTTGATTTCGCGGATACCTGCTCGCCGGAAGATGATTTGACACTGCTGGTTGTGCGGCGCCGTGAGACTGTTGCCCCGCAGCAACCTGGCGCAGGCAAGCAAAAGGGCGCGAGGCCCCGCCGCCGTCCGAGTTCCGATCCTCGACCGAGGCAAGCAGCGAAGAAAGAGGAAACGAGTTCCGATAGCTGACCAAAAATAAAGACGAGCTCGGCGAGTTTTATCGAACGAGCCCGGGGTTACGGGTGTGTCCGATTCAAGGGAAAGGACCGGTGATGGCAACAAAACCTGCTTTGATGATCATGGAAGATGCGCCGTTCGGCGCGACGGTGAACGCGACTCAGCCAATCTGTCCCGAGGTTCTGAATACAATTTATACAGCGCACTATCGCTATGTCTTAGGGATTTGCCGGCGTTTTTTTCAACAACCGGAAGATGCCGAGGATGCGGCGGCAGAGGTCTTTCTGAAGCTTTACAGAGTTTTGCACCAAAAGGATGGGAGCCTGCCGTTTCGCCCGTGGCTCTCACAAGTGGCGTGGCGGCACTGCATTGACAAGCTGCGGCGAAAAAAGCTTGAAAGGAGTTTTTCTCTGGAAGGCGCCGACTTTGAGTGCATCCCTGACCGTTCGATTCCTTCGCCACTCTCGCAACTTCTGCGCAAGGATAAACATCGGCAGTTCAGAGAGCAGTTGACTCGACTGCCGAAAAGATACCGAGCTCCGCTGATGCTGCTCTATTATGAAAGAATGAGCTACCCCGAGATCGCTCGCGAGCTGAACACGCGCCTGCCTACACTGCGAACGGTGATATTTCGAGCCAAGAGCTATCTGCGCCGCAATTTGCAAGCGGAACAGTGCGGGCAGAATTAGCCTGACGGCGCCCTGGGTGGATTTTCGGCGATTTCCATACTGTGGCGGGGTGTTGTAGGATATTTGACGAGTTGGGGGAGAAGACCTATGGGCACAACTTTTACGTTAAACGGAAAATCCACGACCGTTGATGTTGATCCGCAAATGCCGCTCCTCTGGGTGCTGCGCGACACGCTGAACATGACAGGCACGAAGTTCGGCTGCGGCATGGCGCTTTGCGGCGCGTGCACGGTGCACATCAATGGCGAGGCAACGCGCTCTTGCATCACGCCGGTTTCGAGCGTTGCCGGGAAGAAGGTTATGACGATTGAGGGGCTTTCGGCGGATGCGTCGCATCCGGTGCAGAAGGCCTGGATCGAAGAAGACGTGCCACAATGCGGATACTGCCAGTCCGGGCAGATCATGTCCGCGGTGGCGCTGCTGGCGAAGAAGCCCAATCCAACCGACGCGGACATTGACGATGCCATGAGCGGGAACATCTGCCGCTGCGGCACGTACCAGCGCATCCGCAAGGCCATCCACCACGCCGCTTCCCTGCAAGCCGGAAAATAGCGCGTTCACCGCACCAGCCCTGTTTCAGGAAATTCTTCGCGAGTCGTCCCGGGGTGTCTAATGGCAAAGAGTTCTGCATTCTCTCGCCGCGAATTCTTGAGGACGGGTGCGGCTGGTGGGGCTGCGCTCATAGTCGGATTCCGGTTGTCTGCGCGCGCTTTCGCGGAACAGGCCGCGGAGCAGGAAAAGAAAACTCCGAATCCGTTTGACGCGTGGGTACGCATCACGCCCGACAATCGCGTGACTTTGATCCTTGGAAAATCGGAGATGGGACAGGGGATCATGACGGCGCTGCCGATGATCCTGGCGGAAGAGCTTTGCGTGGATTGGAAGAACGTAAGGGTGGAGCAGGCGCCGACCAATCCGAAGATTTATGAACTGGGCACGGGAGGGAGCGGGAGCGTTGCGGGGTCCTGGCTGCCGTTACGACGCGCGGGCGCGGCGGCGCGCGAAATGCTGATTGCGGCGGCGGCACAGAAGTGGGAAGTCGGCGCGGATACCTGCAAAGCGGTGGACGGGCAGGTGGTGCACGGCAATCCGAAACGGTATTTGTCTTACGGGGAATTGGTCGAAGCCGCGGCGAAACTGCCGATTCCGAATTTCAATACGGTGCCGCTGAAGAACTCCGACGATTTCACTTTGGTCGGCCACGACATGCGACGGTATGAAGCTCGGGCTAAGGCCAGCGGAGCTGCGGTGTTTGGAATCGATTCGCGCATACCGGGGATGCTGTATGCGGTGGTGGCGCGGTGCCCGGTGTTCGGTGGAAAATTGGTTTCGTTTGACGCCGCGAAAGCGAAGGCAGTGCCGGGCGTGCGCGATGTGATTGCGTTTGAAACGAGCGGGCGCGGAGCATCGACTACAGGCGGTGTGGCGGTGCTGGCGGTGAATTCGTGGGCCGCCATGCAGGGCCGGAACGCTTTGGAAGTGAAATGGGATTTCGGTGCGGCGGCGAAGGAATCGAGCGCGGGACTGCACGAACAATTTCTTGCGAATGCCGCGAAGCCGGGGAAGGTAGTACGCAATGACGGGGATGCGGATGCAGTTCTTGCTTCCGGAACGAAGAAAATAGAGGCGGCTTACGAGTTTCCCTTTGCGGCGCATGCGTGCATGGAGCCGATGAACTGCACGGTGGAGATCCGGCCGGACGGCGCGGAAGCGTGGGTGCCGACGCAGGCTCCGCAGTGGGCGCAGGCGGTGATCGCCGAGGCGGCCAAGCTGCCGCCGGAAAAAGTGATCGTGCACACGACGCTGATGGGCGGAGGATTCGGGCGGCGCTACCAGGCGGATTTCGTGATGGAAGCGGCGCAGGTAGCCAAGGCTGCGGGGAAACCGGTGATGGTTCTGTGGACCCGCGAAGACGACATGCAGCACGATTTTTACCGGCCGGCGTCGTATCACAAGATGCAGGGCAAGCTGGATGCGAATGGAAACCTGGCCGCGTGGAAACATTTTCAGACTTCGACGTCCATCGCGGCGAAATGGCGGCAGAACGGCGCGGAGAAACCAGAACAGGGGGAATTCGGCACCGCCTCCACGATCCCGTACCAGACGCCGAACATCCGGATCGAATACACACTGGCGGAATCGAGCGTGCCGCGGGCGTGGTGGCGGTCGGTGGAGCACTCGACGAGCGGCTTCGTGGTGGAATGTTTTATTGATGAGCTTGCGGCAACCGCCGGGCAGGATCCACTGGCGTTTCGACTGAAGCTGATCGGCGCAGACCGCAAGATTCCCAGGTTCGACGAGGAGAAAGAACCGCCACTGGACACCGCGCGGCTGAAGAACGTGTTGCAGCTTGCCGCGGAGAAGGCCGGTTGGGGAAAGCCTCTGCCAAAGGGGCAAGGACGCGGGATTGCGGCGTTTTATTCGTTTGATTCCTACACGGCGGCCGTGGCGGAAGTCAGCGTGAAAAACGGTGCAGCGAAGCTGGAGCGGCTGGTTTACGCGGTGGACTGCGGACAGGCGATCAATCCAGAAGGTGTCAGGGCTCAGGTGGAAAGCGCCGCGATTTACGGGCTTTCGGCGACTTCGTATGACGCAATCACTATCGGCGGCGGGCGCGTAGAGCAGGGGAATTTCAATGACTACGGGATGCCGCGGATGAACGACGCGCCGAAAACGGAAGTTCATGTGGTGGCGAGCAAGGAAGAGCCGACGGGTATCGGCGAGCCGGGGTTGCCTGTGATGGCTCCAGCAATGTGCAATGCGATTTTTGCGGCGACCGGGAAGCGTCTGCGCCGGCTGCCGATTCAAGCCAGGGATTTAGCTTAAGAGGAGACGAAATGCCAACGATGGACATGGTGGGCCGGCGAGAATTTCTGAAGAAAAGCGCGGCGGGCGGCGCGGGATTGGTGATTGGAGTTTATTTGCCGGGGAAATATGAGGCGCTGGCGGGAACGCCGGCGAAGGAGGGGGCAGCGATCAATGCGTGGGTGCAGATTGCGCCGGACGACACGACGACGCTGATGATTGACAAGTCCGAGATGGGCCAGGGGATCAATACCGCGCTGACGATGATTCTGGCGGACGAGCTGGACCTGGATTGGAAAAAGATCAAGACGGAATTCGCGCCCGCAGCGCCGGTGTATTTCAATCCTGTTTTCGGATTGCAGGGCACGGGTGGGAGCACGAGTATTCGCGGATCGTGGGAGCCGCTGGCGAAGGCCGGAGCCGCGGCGCGCGAGATGCTGATTGCGACGGCGGCGAAGCGGTGGAATGTGGAGCCGGGCGCCTGCCACACGGAGAACAGCGCGGTGGTGAACACGGCTTCGGGTAAACGGATCGGATATGGCGCGCTGGTGGAAGATGCGGCGAAGCTGCCCGTACCGGCGAGCCCGAAGCGGAAGGATCCGAAGGACTACAAATACGTTGGGAAGGCGACGAAGCGGATCGATTCGAGGATCAAGGTAAACGGTACGGCGGAGTTTGGGATTGATGTGCGGCGACCGCAGATGCTGCATGCGGCGGTGGCGCGGTGCCCGGTGTTCGGCGGCACGGTGAAAAGCTTTGATGGGACGAAAGCGAAGGCCGTGCACGGTGTGAAGAACGTGGTGCAAGTTTCGACTGGCGTGGCGGTGGTGGCCGACAACACCTGGTCGGCGATGGAAGGGCGGAACGCGCTGCAGATTACGTGGGACGAAGGCGTGAATGCGAAGAATTCGAGCGATGCGATCCGCAAGCTGTACCAGTCGCGGATGGAACGGACCGGGGTGATCGCGCGTAAAGACGGTGATGCGGACGCGGCTATAGGCGGCGCGGCGAAGAAATTGGAAGCCGTGTATGAGGTGCCGTTCCTGGCGCACGCGACCATGGAGCCGATGAACTGCACGGCGGATGTGCGCGCGGATGGCTGCGACATTTATGCACCAACGCAATTTCAGACGTTCGCGCAGATGACCGGCGCGAAGATCACGGGATTCAAGCCGGAACAAGTAAAGATTCACACCACATACCTCGGCGGCGGATTCGGGCGGCGGGCCGAACTAGATTTCATCATCGAGGCGGTGGAGCTTTCGAAAGCGACGGGCGCGCCGGTGCAGGTGACGTATTCACGTGAAGACGACATGCAACACGATTTTTACCGGCCGACGGTGATGGTGAAATTCTGGGCGGGATTGGACGACAAGGGCGCGCCGGTGGCGGTGAAGTCGCGGATTGTGGGGCCGTCGATTATGTCGCGGTTTTTCCCCGGCTCGGTGAAGAACGAACTGGACGACACGGCAACGGAAGGAATTGCCACGCTGAAATACGACGTGCCGAATTTTCTGGTGGAGTATCTGCTGACAGAGACTGGCGTGCCGGTGGGATTCTGGCGCTCTGTGGGAAATTCGCACAACGGGTTTATCGCGGAATGTTTTGTGGATGAATTGGCGAAGGCAGCGGGGAAAGATCCGTTTGAGTTCCGGCGCGGGTTACTGAGCAAAGATGCGCGGCAACGCAAAGTGCTGGAACTGGCAGCGGAAAAGGCGGGGTGGAGCAAGCCCGTGGCCGCGGGACGCTACCGGGGGATTGCGGTGGTGGAATCGTTTGGAAGTTATGTGGCGGAAGTGGCGGAGATCAGCATCGATCGCAAGGCGCGTTCGCTGCAGGTGCATCGCGTGGTGGCGGCGGTGGATTGCGGGCGACACGTAAACCCGGAGACGATTCGCGCGCAGATTGAGGGCGGGATTATTTACGGATTGACGGCGGCGCTGAAGGGCGAAATTACAATTGCGAACGGGCGCGTGGAGCAGGCGAATTTCAACGATTACGACATGGTGCGGATAAACGAGGCGCCGCAGGTGGAAGTGCACATTGTGGAGAGCAACGACGGGCCGGGCGGAATTGGCGAACCGGGGACACCGCCGATTGCGCCCGCGGTGTGCAACGCAATTTTTGCGGCGACGGGGAAGCCGGTGCGGCGGCTGCCGATCCGGGCGGAGGATTTGGCGTAGGTTGGGTGGTCGGGCGGGAAGTTGGGTTAGACCGTAAAAGCGGCAGCTTCGCTGTCGCACTCAAAAAAAGAGCGGCCCGCCTCGGAATGCAGGCCCTACACGAACGCGGTAGAGTGGCGGCGGGTTGGGAATTGAGACAGAATGGGGCGTGAATGCCCTGGCCCTCATTCTGGCGATCGTTTCGTTGCTGATCTGGGTGGTGCTTACCTTTTTGCGGGGGGCGTTCTGGCAGCTTCTCGCGTTCGACGATGACATTTCGAGACAGGACTCTCTGCCGCGCTGGCCGCGTGTAGTCACAATTGTGCCTGCGCGCGACGAGGCCGAGACTATCGCTCGGACGATGGACTCACTGCTGAAGCAGGACTACGCGGGTGAAATGCGTGTCGTAGTGGTGGACGATCACAGCGACGACGGAACCGGAGCGCTGGCACGGGAAGCGGCGGAACGGGGGGGAGCCGGCGAACGCGTTTTGATTTTACACGGTGCGGCGCTGGAGAGCGGTTGGACCGGAAAACTTATGGCAATGCAGCAGGGCGTGGAGAGCGACGCTGCGCGCGAGGCGGACTTTTTCTGGTTTACAGATGCGGATATCGAGCATGCGCCAGACACGCTGCGCCGGATTGTGCAACGCGCGGAGAGAGACAATCTGGATCTGGTCTCGCTGATGGCGCTGTCGCAGGTAAATTCGTTTCCGGAGCGCCTGCTGATTCCGCCGTTTCTTTATTTTTTCCTGAAGCTTTATCCGCCCAGTTGGATTGCGAGCAGAACGCGGAAGACCGCGGGAGCGGCCGGCGGCTGCATCCTGCTAAGGCGCGCGGCGCTGGAACGCATTGGCGGGCTGGCGGCAATTCGCGGGGAAGTGATTGACGACTGCACAATGGCGCGGGCGGTGAAGCGGACGGGCGGCGGGCTGTGGATGGGATTGACGCGGAAAAGCGTGAGCCTGCGTACATACTCGTCGTTCACGGAGATTCAGGATTTGATCGCGCGGACCGCGTTCACGCAGCTGGGTTATTCAGGACTGGCGCTGGCGGGGACGCTGCTGGGAATGTTCGTTACATATCTGCTGCCGGTGATTTTCACGTTCAGCGCGCAGGCGTTGGTGTGGAGGCTGGGGTTGGCGGCGTGGGCGCTGATGGCGATCACGTATTTGCCGACGGTGAGGTTTTACCGGATGTCGCCACTGTGGGCGGCTGCACTACCGCTGGCGGCGGCTTTCTATACTTATGCGACTTGGGTTTCCGCAGTGCGCTACTGGCTGGGGCGCGGTGGGCAGTGGAAGGGGCGCGCGCAGGCGCCGGTGAAATCTTCCGCAGACTAAACAGCGCTGGTTCTTCGGCGCGGACGGCCCGCGAAAATCGTTTCCAACTACCGCGATTGTGTGGAACTATTTTTGGGCAAGAATCCGAAGCACTCAACGGAATAGCCGGTTCACCATGAAAACCAAATTTGCTGCCGTGGTGACGTTAGTGACTGCGCTTTTTTTCGCATCGCGCGCGCGCGGCCAGATCTACATCCCTACGAATGATCCTGCGTACTACGGGCCCTACAACGGCGCGTTTCTGGCGGGCGGTGACGAACTGAAAAAACGTCTGGCGAAGAACGACACGGTGCTGCGCGCCGATTCGCCGTGGAGTTTGTATGCGTGGATTCGGATGGAGGAAGCGCCGAAGGGCGCGGTGCTGATTGCGGGCGTGGGGGATCCGGGCGAGGAATATTCGCGCTACTTGGGAGTGGACGGCGGCAAATTGTTCTACTGGGGAGGCAAGGACGCGACGTTATCGGGAGCGTCCGGGGTGGTGTCAGGAAAATGGCAGTTCGTTGCGGCGACATTTGACGGGAAAGAAGTACAGATTTATGCGAACGGGGCGAAATTGGCTGGTGGCAGGTTGGATGCAGGGAGAGTCAGTCCGTTACTGGTGATTGCGCCCGCGCAATTTCCGGCACAGGAGAACCGGCATTTTGCGGGAAAGATTGCCGGACTGACAGTGTTGCGGCGCGTGTTGACCGGAGAGGAATTAAAAGAGCTGTACGCGAAACCGGTGGATTTCAGTGCGGTCGTGTATGAAGAAGGCTCAAAACCGTGGCCGTTGCAGACGCAGGCCCAGGCGGGTTACCGGGCGCCTCAGGATCCAGATTCGATGCCGAAATCGAATGCGGCGTTTTCGCGGCCGGAGAAAAAAGCTGGGAGCGAATCGAAATCGGGAATTGCGGGCAAAAGTTCGAATGAGTGGATGATTTCCGGGCGCTGGAAGCTGCGGCCGGCGCCGGAGATTTCGGCGGGTGGTGAGGCGATCTCGCAAACCGGATTCGGGACCAGTGGATGGTGGGACGCGACGGTGCCGGGAACGGTGCTTACGACGATGATCAACCAGGGCGTTTATCCCGACCCTGAGTACGGGTTGAACAATTTGGCGATTCCGGAAAGTTTGAACAAGCAGGATTACTGGTACCGCAGTGAGTTTGCGGCGCCGGCGGATTGGAAGGGTCAGCGGCTGACGCTGACGTTTGAGGGAATCAACTACGCGGCGGAAATCTGGCTGAACGGGAAGCGGATGGGAACGATCAAGGGCGCATTCATTCGCGGCATGTTCGACGCTACGGAGATGGTTCAGGCAGGCGCTGTTAATGTGCTGGCCGTGCGCGTTTCGCCGCCGCCGCATCCGGGAATTCCGCATGAGCAGAGCATCAAGGCGGGGCCGGGGGAAAATGGCGGCATGATGTGTCTGGATGGGCCGACGTTTGTTGACACGGAAGGGTGGGACTGGATTCCGTCGATACGGGATCGCGATACGGGGATCTGGCAGCCGGTGACGGTGCGGGCGACAAGTGGAGTGAAGATTGGCGATGTGCAGGTGGTGACGAAACTGCCTTTGCCGGAGACGAGTTCGGCGGACTTGGAGATTACGGTGCCGCTTGAGAACGAATCGAAGGTGGCGGTGAGCGGCACGCTGGAGGCGTCGTTCGACAATGTGAAGGTGACGAAGAGCGTTTCGCTGGCGCCGGGACAAAATTCGGTGGCGTTGAGTTCCGCAGAATTTGCGCAATTGAAAGTGCAGCATCCACGATTGTGGTGGCCGAACGGGTACGGGAAGCCGGAACTGTACATGCTGAAACTTGCGGTGACTGTGGACGGAAAGAAATCGGACTCCAAGGATGTGCGCTTCGGGATTCGGGAGTTGACGTATGAATTGAGCCTGCTGGACGGCGCGGGGCATCTGGAGCGCGTTGAATTTTCGCCAACCGCGGCGAGAACAAAGCGGGAGCAGATTGTGGATGTGACGCACACAGGGATTCGCAACGTGCCGTTGGCGGACCCGTTCCCGGCGGTTTTTCCCGAGGAGTGGAGGGATAGCTGGAAGTCGTGGGTGGCTTCGCTGAAGCCGGGCGCAGAGAGATCGGCGGCGGTGAAACATTTGGAAGATACGCGGGCGACGCCCTATCTGACGATTAAGGTAAATGGGGTACGGATTGCGGCGCGCGGCGGCAGTTGGGGAATGGACGATATGCTGAAGCGCGTGTCGCGGGAGCGGCTGGAGCCTTTCTTTCGGCTGCACCGCGACGCGAACGTGAACATTATTCGCAATTGGGTCGGGCAGAGCACGGAGGAAGTTTTTTTTGAGCTGGCGGACGAGTACGGATTGCTGGTATGGAACGATTTCTGGGCTTCGACGCAAAATTACAATATTGAGCCGGAGGACCCTGCGCTGTTCCTGGAAAATGCGCGGGACACGATTGCGCGCTTCCGGAATCATCCGTCGATTGCGGTATGGTGCGGGCGGAATGAGGGCGTGCCGCAGCCAATCTTGAACGAGGGGCTGGAGAAATTGACACGGACGGTGGATGGGACGCGATATTACACGCCGACTTCGAACCAGGTGAACCTGCAGAACAGCGGGCCGTACAAATACGTGGAGCCGAAACTGTATTTCACGATGCTGAATCATGGATTTTCGGTGGAGACGGGGACGCCCTCGTTTCCGACGCTGGAGAATTGGAAGGCGTGGATTCCGCGCGAGGATTTGTGGCCGATCAGCGACAACTGGGCGTATCACGACTGGCACCAAAGCTCGAATGGAGATATGACGCCGTTGATGGCAGAGATGGAGAAGGAATTCGGGGCGCCGACGAGCCTGGAGGATTTCGAGCGAAAGGCGCAGATGTTTAACTACGTGCAACACCGCGCGGTGTTTGAAGGGATGAACGCGCATCTGTGGGCGCCGAATACGGGCCGGATGCTGTGGATGACGCAGCCGGCGTGGCCGAGTTCGACGTGGCAGATTTTGAGCTCGGATTATGATACGCAGGCGTCGTTTTACGGGGTGAAGAAGGCGAGCGAAATGGTTCACGTGCAGCTGGACCCTTCGAATTACGCGGTAGAGGTGGCCAATTCGCTGCCCGACACGAAGGCGGGACTGACGGCACATGCGCGCGTGTATTCGCTGGAGAACAAACTGCTGGCGGAGCACGAGGAGAAGAAGGATGCAGCGAGCGGGACCACGGAATTTTTTGCGCTGGACCTGGCGCCATTTGTGAAAGAGAACGTGGCGCTGGTGAAATTGGAGTTGCGCGATTCGACCGGGAAGCTGGTGTCCGACAATTTTTACTGGATGGGCGGAGCTAGCGCGGATTACCGGAAATTGAACCGGTTGGGAGAGGCGCAGATCAAGGCGACGGTGCGAACGGCGGTCGAGGGAGACGAGGAGCGCGTGAAGGTAGTATTGGAGAATAGTGGGAGCACGGCGGCGATTGAATTGAAGTTGACGTTGCTACAGGCAGATGGAAAGACGCGGGTGCTGCCGGCGTATTACAGCGACAACTATGTTTCGTTGCTGCCTGGGGAGAAGAAAGAGGTGGTTGTGGAGTTTTCAAAGGCGGCAGCGACGGCAGGCGTCAGCGTAGGATTGCGCGGGTGGAATTTGGAGCAGCGGGTAGTGAACCTTGGAACAGAGAAATGACAGAGCCTCTGGCCGATCTAAAGTTCGGCCACTACATGAGAAAGTTGCGCATCACAAATTGTGGTGACTAGCATGACAATTTGTTATAGTTGGGGTGTTCGCGCGAGGGCTGTATCCCGAAGTCAGGGAACGGCACCGGAGGCCGACATGAGCATCATTCCGAATGGGAACAGTGCGAAAGTGACCGTTCCCGAATTGCTGCAGCGGAAGTCCACGGCTGCGGAATCCCCAAACAAGCGAAGAATCACCTGCCTGACGGCTTACGACTATCCGACCGCCCGCTTGATGGACGAGGCCGGAGTGGACGTGGTGCTGGTGGGTGATTCGGTGGCGATGGTGGTGCTGGGGTACGAGAGCACGCTGCCACTGACGATGGAGGAGTCGCTACACCACACGAAAGCGGTGCGGCGCGGCGTGCAGCGGGCGCTGGTGGTGGCCGACATGCCGTTTGGCACCTACCAGGGCGATGTGAACGAAGCGCTGAAGAACGCGGTGCGCTTTGTGAAAGAGGCCGGCGCGGAAGCCGTGAAAGTGGAAGGCGGCGAACGGCGACTGGAAGTGATTGCGCGGCTGACGGAAGCGGAAATTCCTGTAATGGGTCATGTGGGACTGACGCCGCAATCGGTGAATGCGATGGGCGGATACCGCGTGCAGGGAAAAACGGCGGGTGGCGCGGAGCAGTTGCTGCGCGATGCGCGCGCTGTGGAAGCCGCCGGAGCGTTTTCGATTGTGCTGGAAGGAATCCCGCGCGAACTGGCGGCGGAGATTACGAAAAGCGTGCGGATTCCGACGATCGGCATCGGCGCGGGGCCCGATTGCGACGGGCAGATCCTGGTGCTGCACGATCTGCTGGGGCTGACGTTTCAGGAGCCGCCGAAGTTTGCGCGGCGTTATGCGAACGTGGGCGAAGTGATTTCGCAGGCCGTGCGCGAATATTGCGCAGACGTGCAGGGCGGAAGTTTCCCTTCGGATGCGGAGTCTTATCACGCGCCGAGCGCGATGAAGCCCGGGAAACCGATTCGAATTGCCCGCTGAGCGGGACATTTCCAACCAAATCATTAGCGGCAAGGAGGGCGGACATGACTCCGCAAGAGATGCTCGTGCTGTACGAATTCAATGCGTGGGCCAACCGGAGGATGCTGGGGGCGGTCGCGGCGGTCAAGCAGGAAGAGTTTTTGCGACCAATGGGATCGAGTTTCGGTTCGTTGCGCGACACCGCAGCCCACATTTATGGCGCGGAGTGGGTGTGGCTGGAAAGGTTTCAGGGGCGATCACCGGGATCGCTGCCGGATGGGGCGGAATTTCAAGATTTGGCAAGCTTGCAAAAAAGATGGACAGAGCTTGAGGGGCGGCTGCTTGGATTTGTGAGCTCATTGACGCAGGACGATTTGAACCGGGTGCTGGAATACAAGACGTTGAAATTTGGCGTTTACAGCAATCCACTTTGGCAATCAATGCAGCATGTGGTGAATCACGGGACCTACCACCGGGGCCAAGTGACAACGCTGCTGCGGCAATTGGGCGCAAAGCCGGAGCTGACGGACTTGATGCACTATTATCGGGAACGCGCCACGGCGGCGGGCGCTTAGCGCGGATGGAGACGATTCGAACTGTTGCCTGGATGAAAGAACGGGCGCGGGCGGCGCGGCAAGAGCAGCGGCTTATCGGGCTGGTGCCGACGATGGGAGCGCTGCACGCGGGGCACCTGGCGCTGGTGGAGCGGGCGAGGCGGGAATGCTCGCCGGTGTACGCTTCGATTTTTTTGAATCCCAAACAATTTGCGGCGAATGAAGATTTGTCGCGGTATCCGCGTCCGCTGGAGGCGGACGTGGTGAAATTGACAGCTGCGAACGTGGATGGGTTATTTCTGCCGGAGGCGGGGGAGATTTATCCGCCGGGATTTTCGACGTATGTAAATGTGGAGGGCTTGAGCGAGCGGCTGGAGGGGAGGTCGCGCACAGGGCATTTTCGCGGCGTTTCGACCGTGGTGCTGAAACTGCTGGAGATTGTGCAGCCGCACTTTGCGTACTTCGGGCGAAAAGACGCGCAGCAGGTGCGGATTGTGCAGCAGATGGTGCGGGACTTGAATCTCGATACGGAGATTGTGGTGTGCCCGATCGTGCGCGAAGCGGATGGGCTAGCGATGAGTTCGCGGAACGCGTATTTGCATGGCGAAGAGCGAAGAGCGGCGACGGTGTTGTATCGGGCGTTGCAGGCGGCGGGTGGCGAGATTGCCGCGGGGGTGCGGGATTCGTTGGAGTTGCAAGGAGCGATGACCACGGTTCTGGCGAGTGAGCCGCGGGCGCGTGTGGATTACGCAGAGATTGTGGATGCGGAGACGTTTGAGCCGGTGGTGCGGGTGACGCGGCGGAGTTATGCGGTGCTGGCGGTTTATTTGGGGAAGACGCGGTTAATCGACAATATGCTGATTGAGCCGGTGGGAGAAGAGTTGCGGGTGGAGGTTTAGGCGCGCGAAGAGGCTGACCTAAAAGGCCATCGCTACATGGAAGAATGAAGAGAAGCTCGGCCTACTCGGTGAGGCGGGCTAAGACTTCGGCGGCGTGGCCTTTGGCGCGGACGGGGTCCCAGATTTCCTCGATTTTGCCGTCGGTGCCGATCAGAAAACTGCTGCGGATGATTCCCTTGAACAAACGGCCCATGAATTTCTTGCCGCGCCACGCGCCATAGGATTGGATCATCCTGTGCGCGGGATCGCTGAGCAGTGGGAAATTGAGTTTGTACTTGTCGCTGAAGTTCTGCAGAGCCTTCACCGGGTCGGCGCTGGCTCCGAGAATGGAGACACTGAGTTGGTCGAACTTCTTTTTTGCGTCACGAAACTCGGACGCTTCGACCGTTCAACCGGGAGTATTCGCTTTCGGGAAAAAGAAGAGCAGGACGCGACGGCCCTTGAAGTCTTTGAGCGAGAGTTGTTTACCGCCGTCGGAGGCGAGAGTGAATTCGGGAGCTTTGTCGCCGATTTTGAGCATGAACTGGTTCTCCTGGACCTGTGAACGAGCATGAGTGACCGAAAGTCGTTGCACGTAGAACGGCCCGCCTCGGAAGGCGGCCCCTACAAAAGCTATGAGAGCAGGCGGCGGACGATGTCGTTGACCGCTTGCGGATTGGCCTGGCCTTTCGTGGCCTTCATTACCTGGCCTACGAAAAATTTGAAAACGCCTTCGTTGCCGGATTTGAATTTGGCGACGTTGTCGGGATTTTTCTCGATGACTTCGCGGGCGGCTTTTTCGATGGCGTCGTCCCCAACCTGGGCGCCGAGGCCTTCGGCGGCGACGATTTCGGCGGCGGAGCGGCCGGTTTCGAACATGGTCGCGAACACTTTTTTCCCGATTGTGCCGGTGATTTTGCCGGAGTCCACCAGCACGACCAGTTCGCCGAGGGCCGCGGGCTTGACCGGGCTTGCGGTAATTTCCTTGCCGGAGTCATTGAGGCGGCGGAGGAGTTCGGTCTGCATCCAGTTGGCGGCGGCCTTGCCGGGCGCCCCGGCTTTGACGACGGCCTCGAAATAATCGGCAAGCTCCTGCGAGCCGGTGAGGACTTCGGCGTCGTAGGGCGTGATGCCGTAAGCAGAAACGAAGCGGGCGCGCTTGGCTGCGGGGAGTTCGGGCAGGGAGCGGAGAACTTCGTCGCGCCAGGCCGGGCTGACGTGGACGGGCAATAGATCGGGCTCCGGAAAATAGCGGTAGTCGTGGGCTTTTTCCTTGGAGCGCATGGAATCGGTGCGGTTCGCGGCTTGATTCCAGAGGCGCGTCTCCTGGGAAATGCGTCCGCCGGATTCAATGACGCCGATGTGGCGTTCGATTTCATACTCAAGAGCTTTTGCAAGATAGCGGAACGAGTTGAGATTTTTTACTTCGACCTTGGTGCCGAATTCCGTGGCGCCGCGGCGGCGGACGCTGACATTGGCGTCGCAGCGGAGCGAGCCTTCCTCCATGTTGACGTCGCTGACGCCAGTGTAGAGAAGAATCTGGCGCAGCGTGGTGAGGTAAGCGTAGGCCTCGTCGGGCGTGCGCATGTCCGGCTCGGAGACGATTTCGCTGAGCGGGGTGCCGCAGCGGTTGAAATCGACGTAGGTTTTTTCATCCGAGTGCGGGAAGCCGTCGTGAAGCGATTTGCCGGCGTCTTCCTCCAGATGCAAGCGGGTGATGCCAATGCGCTTTTTTTCGCCGTGGACTTCGACTTCGAGCCGGCCGCCCGTGGCCAAGGGCAATTCGTACTGCGAGATCTGGTAGCCCTTTGGCAGGTCGGGGTAGAAATAATTTTTGCGCGCGAAGCGGGAATGCTCGTGAACGGTGCAGTTGATGGCCAGGGCGGCGCGCATGGCCATTTCGACGGCTCGTTTATTGAGGACAGGGAGCGTACCGGGCAGGCCGAGGCAAACCGGGCAGACATTGGAATTGGGCGCATCGCCAAAACGCGTGGAGCAGCCGCAGAAGATTTTAGTTTTGGTGGCGAGCTGGACGTGGACTTCCAGGCCGATGACGGGCTCGTATTTGGCGAGGAGTTCGGGAGACATGGCCGATTCGGTGGCGAATTTCGTCATGATGAAACAGGAATTATAGCATCACCGCGGCAGGTCCCGGCCCGGCGGCAGGCGTTGCCGGGTGTAAGCGCGGATGGCGTTGCGGGCGGTCATCGTGAGATTGGCAGGCAGGTGATCGAGCGGGAACCATTGGACGTCAGCGGTCTTATCGGGTTCACAATTGACGGCCTGGCCGGTGCGAACTCTTGCGAGGTAGGCTGGGGAAACCCAATGCTGATTTTCCTGCGGCAGGCAGTGGTCGGTTACGCAGAGCAACGACTGGATGGAGACTTCGATGCCGACTTCCTCGCGCGCCTCCCTTGCGGCGCATTCTTCGAGGGTCTCCAAGAAATCGAGTTTGCCGCCGACGATGCTCCAGAATCCGGCCTCGGGCGGACGATTGCGCAACGTGAGCAGCACACGGTTGAGCTCATCCACCAGCAGGACGCCGACACCGACGCGAGGAACGCACGAATCGGGCATGGAAACTCCTTATTGCGCGGCCTGTGCCGCAGGCTCGCTCAGCGAAGGATAAAGCTTTTCCGCAAGCGCGAAGGCGCCGAAGAAAAGCGTTGAGTAGATGGCGTCACTGGCGAGTGTATTGCCAAATAGCGGCAGACCCGCGATGTAGCAGGCGACGAGGCCTGCAGGCGTGTGCGGGTAGGTGCCGAAAAGTTGCCAGGCGGCGAAATTGGTGACGAGGAAGAATTGGAGGGCGCCGAGGAAAACGGCGCCGCCGATGCGGAGAATGGCGCGGTTATTGGTGAGCAAAGTGCCTATCAGCACGCTAAGCAGGAAGCTGGCGTAGACAATGGGGATGAGGCGATGGATGCCGACGAAGAGGTCGCCGGCGAAGAGGGCCAGGAGCGGGAAAAGAAAGGCGACGCGGCGATCGCGGAACATGGCGCCGGAGAAAATGGCCATGGCGCCGATGGGGGTGAAATTCCACGGGTGGGGAAGGATGCGCACGACGGCGGCGAACACGATCATTGCCGCAGCGAGAATGGTGCGAAGAACGAAAACGTTAGTGGACGATTTTTCCTGGAACATGATTTGAATCAAGCCTCCTATTGAAATTCTTTGAATGCAACTGATTTCATAAATCGCGATTGCGCCTGCCGCTCGACTAGATTTCTTCAGGGGCTAAAGCCCAGTTCCCTTCGCAACTTTACGCCGGGGCTGAAGCCCCGGCCTCCTAAGGAAAATCCAAGAGCACAGCCAGGAATGGCTGTGCCACGGGTTTCGCCGGTGCCAGCGACAGTTCTATGGGCCGCTGGGCAACAGATCGCGGAAGATGAAGGAATCGCGCTGGACGGTTTCGCCGAGGGTGAAGGCGATGGGGCGCGAGAAGATGGGGCCGTCGAAAACGAAGGTGTGGAATTCGCCATTTTCGCCGCAGGGATCGACGGTGGGCGGGAGATCGGCGAAGAAGGATGCGTCGAGTTCGCGGCCGGCGAAGCTGGGATCGAGGACTTTGGAGTCGATGCAAACGGCAACGGAACGGAACCGCGCGGCGTGGAAATCGCGGATGAGGTCGCGGGTGTCGCGCTTCCAGATGGGGAACATGGCCTGCATGGCGACGCGGGCGAGATTTTTTTCGCGATAGAGGCGAAGGTCTTCGAGGAAGATGTCGCCGAAGGCTACGCGGCGGATTCCCTGCTTGTAAAAATGGAGCAAGGCCGCTTCCATCCGCGCTTCGTAGATCGGGTTAACACATTGCGGCGGGATGAAGACTTCGTGTAGTGGCAGGCCGAGAGATTCCGCCTGCCGCTGCAAAAGTTCGCGGCGAACACCGTGCATGCTGATGCGGTCGTAGCCCTCGGTCACGGTGGTGAGGAGTGCCGCGATGCGGACGTCGTTTTGCTGGAGCAGGGTGTGCAGCGCGAGGGCGCTGTCTTTACCGCCGCTCCAGCAGAAGAGGATGGGCTCGGACATTGGGGATCCGCGCTCCGTTGCTGAAGAGGGTCGGGTAAACCCGGCCCCTACAAAGGCGTTGCCATGGATCATCAGTTTCTCCCGGTGAAGGCGTAGCGGAGGCCCAGCATGTAGTAGCGACCGAGCGCTGGGTAGCCAAGGGCATCCTGGTATTGCTTGTCGAAGAGATTGATGGCGCGGGCGGTGACGAAGAGGCCGCGGGTAACGTTGTAGTTTGCGGCCATATCGAAACGTGCGTAACCGGGATTCGTGGTCTGCGTGGGATTCACGAAATTGGAATCCGTGCGCACACCAGTGAAGTAGCCAATGAAGTTCCAATTCACACGCGCGTAATTGACGTTCACGCCGAATGAGCCGGAGTGGACCGGGCGACGGAGCAAGTGGTTGCCCGGTTCGAGCGACGGATCGGCAAATGGATTCTGGGATTTGAGCACGCGGGTGTCGTCGTAGGTGTAATTCCCGTTTACGAAGAGCCACTTGCGCAAGCGGACTTCGGAAGAGAGGTTGACGCCGCGGGCAAAGGCCAAGTCGGTGTTGAAAAAAGCGCCGTTTCCAAACGGGCAGTTGGGAATCACCTGGCAAAGTCCGCCATTGACACAGTTCGCGAAGCTGACAATGTCGTAGAAGCGCGAGTAGAAATAGTCGGCGGAAAGCTTCCAGCGATCGGAGGCGAGTTTCTGCTCGAATCCTGTGGTCCAATCCTTGCTTGCCTCCGGCTTGAGATCAGGATTTCCAGGGAAACACGGATCGGTGCCAAAGCTTTGATCGAAGCGCGGCTCCTTGATGCCTTGGCCATAGAAGGCGTGGTAACGCGTGTCGCCGATGAGCCCTTTGCCATAGCGCAGCGCGTAGGTGCCGCCGATACGGGGAACGACGCGGGTGCCAAAGTTACCATTGGCCTCGACACGGCCGCCGAAGTCAAGTGTTAGCCGAGAAACCGGGGTGTAGCGGAAGTCGAGATAGCCGGCCTGGTTGTTGCGGCGAAGATGGCTCGGCGAAGTAAATTCGATGCTCCCGTTCTCTACTTCGTATTGGTAGCCCACCGTAGCGATAAACGTGCGGGAGACGTAGCTCGATTGCGCGTTGACGGCGGCGCGATTGTATTTAAGTAGAGAGTCGAAGGGAAATGTGTCCCCCTGATTCGCGAAGCTGTGCTGGCGAGTGTAGGAGTCCGTCGCCATGAGCTGGTGGTGCCAGTGGGAGCCGGTTGTGAACTCCCAGCGGGCGTTGGCGGAGAAAATTTTCTGGCCATAGCCCTGGAAGAGATCCGGCGGGCCCTGAAGCGTGGGGCCGGGGATGCCCGCGTCGCTGGTGTTGTTACGGAGCGAGAGGTGGAGTTGGTTGGTGCTGGAAAAAGAGTAGCCGAAATTTCCGGAGAGGGTGCGGTTTACGAAGTAATCGTTCGGGCCCTGGCCGTCGGTCTGGAAATAGGCGGCGGCCGCGGAATAATCGAATTTACCTACGAGGCCGCTGAGGTCGGCGCCGCCGCGGGCCGAAGAAAAATTACCTCCTTCGGAATAGGCGCTGAAGGCGGGAACGCGGGTGTCGCCGCGATGGGTGAAGAGTTGGATGACGCCGGAAACGGCGTCGCTGCCGTAGATGGCGCTTTCGGCGCCGCGGACGACTTCCACCTTGTCGATGTTTTCCGTGGTAAGGCTGGAAAAATCGACCCCGCTGCCGGGTGGGTTGATGGGAGTGCCGTCGACGAGGACCTTGGTGAAGTTGGAATTGCCGCCGTTGAGAAAAATAGAGGCGGAGCCGCCGAACGGGCCGGTCCGGCCGACAGCGATGCCGGGTGAAAATTCCAGAAGTTCCGGCAGAGAAACGGCCTGGCGATTGTCGATCGTTTCACGGGAGATCACGTCGGTGGGCGCGGTGGTTTGCTGTAGGGTTGACGGCACAGTTTGCCCGGTGACGATGACGCTTGAGGAAAGCGGTTCGAGGTCGAGCTGAAGGTTCAGGACACGGGATTCGCCGGGCGCGAGAGTGAGAACGGTTTCGCGCGTGGCGAAGGAAGAGCGAGAAAAGCGCAGGCGATAGCGGCCCGCGGGCAGAGAAACGGAATACGAGCCGTCGGTGGAAGACACGACAGAAACGGATTGGCCTGCCGAGGAGGCTTCTGGTTGCGCGGTGATCTGAACTTCGCCGACGGGTGCGCTCGATGGATCGGTGAGCGTGCCGGCTAAGTGAGCGTTGCTGCTTTGGGATTGCGGTGCGGCCTTTGAGCTTAGAGCGGGAACAAAAAATGCGGCGAGCAAAGAGAGTACGGCGAGTGTGTTTTTCATGGTTCCTCCGCTCCCTCACGCGCGGGAGCTTGAAGGTTGGCCGGTGCAAAAAGGCTTGCACGGGCTGCAGACTTCGCCGGTCTCCTGGCTTGGCGAAAAGGAACTCTGAACGGCTTGGCAGGCTGAAGCCTGCGGCTACCTTGGGCCGATCTAAAGTTCGGCCACTACAGAGTTCACTCGCTGCCTTCCCGTGGCGGAAAATGGCCACAGTGGCTGGCGAGCCATGCATTCGCCTTACAGTCGCGCGGCGGCGACGGTGTTGCACCGTCTTCCCGAGCACGAAGTCCGCGGTTGATGTGGAGGGGCAGAGCCCGCTGCGGTTTACGAATGTCGGAGGCGCAAGGCCCCCGGGTTGAGGTGGACAAGGAAACTTCTACTTATTCGAAAAAAGCGTTACGCGCGGCCTGCCGGAGGGAGTCATCTCCACGGAAAGCGGCGCCTGAAAAACCTGTTCGAGAATCTCGCGCTGGAGCACCGTCGCCGGCGGACCAACGCGAAGACATTTGCCGCGGTGCATCAGAACAACTTGATCGGCGTATTCGCCCGCGAGGTTCAGTTCGTGCGTGACGACAACAACGGTGTAGCGATTCTGAGCGGCGAGGCGGCGCAGGGATTCCAGAAGATCTACCTGAGCGCCAATATCGAGATGCAGCGTCGGCTCATCCAGAAGCAGGAGCAAGGGCTGTTGCGCGAGGGCGCGGGCGAGAATAATGCGCTGCTTTTCTCCACCGGAAATTTTGTCCATCCAGCGGTCGGCGAGGTCCGCGGCCCCGACTTGAGCCAGTGCGTTTTTGGCGATAAGGATGTCTTCCTGGGATTCAAACCGCAGGCCGCCGCCATAGGGATGGCGCCCCTGCATGACAAATTCCCAGGCATGTGAAGGAAAAAGCAGGCGGCTTTCCTGCTGGACGAGAGCGATGCGCTGCGCCCGCGTTTTGACGGGAAGCGAATGCGTTTCGATACCGTTCAGGAAAATACGGCCGGAGAGCGGATGGAGCGCGCCAGAGATTAACTTGAGGAGCGTGGATTTGCCGCTGGCGTTGGGGCCGAGAATGGCGACGAGTTCGCCGGGCTTGGCCTGGAAGCTCATCGCCTCCAGAGTGAATAGCGGCGCTTGCGAAGGATTCGGCGCGTATGCGTAGCTGACCTGTTCGACGCTGAGACGCACGTCCGTGGTGGCCCGCGAAGTGTCTCCGGGAAGCGGGTGGCGCAGGGCGCTGCTCATGCGATTCTCCGGCGAAGCAGATAGATGAAAAGCGGCGCGCCGGCGAGAGCTGTCATCGCGCCGACGGGCAAGTCGGTCGGCGAAGTGACTGTGCGCGCAAGCGTGTCCGCAATTACGAGGGCAATCGCGCCACCCAATGCGGAAGCGGGGATCAGCATGCGATGGTCGGAGCCGAAGATCAGCCTCATAACATGCGGGACCAGCAGGCCGACGTAGCCGATTGTGCCGCTGACGCTGACGGCGAGGCCAGTGAGGATGGAAGCGGCAATATAGACGACGATGCGGACGCGCGGCACGTCCACGCCAAGATGCATGGCTTCTTTTTCACCGGCGAGCAGAAGATTCAGATCGGAGGCGGTGGTGTAAATTGCGCCGGCGGCAATGATGAAGCCGAACGAAAGGAAGTAAAGCAGGCTGCGAGGCTGCGGAGTGGAAAGATCGCCCATAAACCAGAAGGCGCTGCCGCGAAGATTATTGCCAGAGAGAGTGGTCATCAGGAACATGATGACCGCCTGGAGGAACGACGCAGTGATGATGCCGCCGAGGAGCAGCGTGGTGCTGTCAATCTGTCCATCACGACGCCCGAGTACGTAAACGGCCGCGATGGTCAAGGCGGCGCCGAAAAACGCGCCGACCGGGGTGATCAACCCGGCCATTTCGGGGGTCAGATCGAGGCGCGCTTCCACAATGAGCGCGACGATTGCTCCAAGCGCGGCGCCGGAAGAGATGCCGAGCACATAGGGATCGGCGAGAGGATTACGAAGCAGCGCCTGAAAGCTGACCCCGGAAACCGAAAGCGAAGCGCCCACAAAGACCGCGAGAAGAATTCGCGGTAAGCGGATGCCGAGCACAATCATGCCGTAGTCACTGGATAAATTGGTGGTGCGATGAAGAAGGACACTGAATAGATCCTTGCCGAGTCCGTAGAGCGAAACCTGGACGGCGCCAAGTTTCATGGCCACGACGACCACGGCAAAAAGAATCAGCGCCAGAATGCCGCAGCGAATCAGGAGCCGGGTGAGGGTCAGCGGGCGCATGACTGCTCCTCTTCGAAGGGTTGCGCGCCAAAAGTGATGTGGACGGGAACCGCAGGCTTTTCGGGAACGGACTGCTCCTGAAACGCGGCTGGATGAAGCTGGCGCGCGAGGTCTTCGATGGCAGAAACGATGCGGGGAGCAGGGCGATTCACGGCGTCGCTGATAACCGCGAAACGGCGATTGCGCACGGCATCGAGCAACTGCCAACCGGGCAGCGCTGAAAGGGCTTCAAAATCGCGCACGGCGGAATCCGGATGCGAGGCGGCGAACACCAGATAATCGGGTTGCAGACGGACGACTTCTTCGAGATTCATCTGAGGCCAGTCTTGCGAGGCGTCCACAATGCTTGTGGCTTCGGCTCTGCGGAGGGCATCGGCAATAAAAGTGTTTTTGCCGACAGAGATGAGCGGGCGCGTCCAGACGACAAAGAGAACGCGACTTGGCGGGAGCAGTTCAAGCCTGGCGTGAAGCGCGGCGAGGCGAGCTTGAAGATCAGCGGCCAGGGACTTGCCGGTTTCGGGCACGCCAAGAAGGTCGGCAAGTTTTTGCGTGGTGGAAAGAATGTCGTCGATGTTGCGGGAATGGGTGGCATAAGCGGGGATGCCGAGGGCGTCGAGAGCTCGGACGGTCTCCAGACGATTGATTTCCTTGGTAACGAGAACGAGGTCCGGATGGAGCGCGGCAATCTCTTCGAGATTTGGATTGATGATGCCGCCGACTTTCTGTTTCTTTTGCGCGTCGGGAGGAAAGTCACAGTAGTCAGTATCGCCGACGAGGCGATCCTGGACGCCGAGAGCGTAAAGCGTTTCCGTCAGGCTGGGCGCAAGAGAAACGATGCGCGAGGGAAGCAGGGGGACGCGAACGGTGCGGCCGGCCTCGTCAACGACCTCGTGCGTGGCGGGCGGAGCAGGCGCAGGCGGCGAAATCTGGGCGCGGACAGGCATGGCGCCGAGCAGAACGAGCGCGACACCAAAAACGGTGACGCGGCGGCGCATGGCATTGGCAAAACTCTGGTGCACAAAGCTCCCCTGACGAAAGTGCCGCGAGAAATTTGAAAATAAAAAAACCCGGCGAGAAGCCGGGGTCATTCTGGAGGCGTACCCTCTCGCGAAGTAGGCCCAACCACGGCGGCGAGGGAGGGTAGCCTGGCTCTCGGCGATGAAGCCGAATACAGTGGCGGGACCGCGGCCGATTTGCACGGCACTTCCCCACTTCCCTTGCCTGCTGGATGTCCAAGTCAGTTTACGAGGCGCGGTAAGGGGTGTCAATCGAGCGCGGAATTATTTTTGGAGATTCAGGTGGCGTTGATGGAAACAATCCCCGCGCCGGGGAGTCGCGGACAATCGAAGCGGGTATACAATCGTGGAAGTTCTCGCAACCTGAATGGGCGATGTGCCACGGGAGATGTTGCACGAATGGCTCCGATACTTCTCTGGCTCGTCATGGTCCTGTGCCTGCTGATTTCCGTCGTCAAGTACGTGATGGGAATCATCCTGAAGCTTTCTTTCCCCAGCACAGAAATCCAGAAGGACTACAGCTACCAGCCCACGGTCAGCGTCCTGATGCCCTGCTTCAACGAGGGCAAGACGGTGTACGAAACGATCGAAAGCATCAGCAAGTGCAACTATCCGGAAGAGAAATTCGAAGTGATCGCGCAGGACGATTGTTCCGTTGACGACAGCTACGAGTGGGTGCTGAAGGCCCAGCGCGATTTCACGAACATTCGCATCCGCACCGGACGGAACGCGGTCAACAGCGGAAAGGCGCGCACGGTCTGCAACGCGCTGCAGCATTCCTCCGCCGACATCATCATCTCGATCGATTCGGATTGCATTTTTCACGAGGATGCGATTCGCGAGTTGACTGCCTGCTTCTCCGAGCCGCGAATCGGGTCGGTGGGCGGCAGGGTGGGAGTCCGAAATCCAAACGACAACATAATCACGGGCATCCAGACGGTGATTTATTTTTCGGCGTTCCAGCTTTACAAAATTCCGGAGAATTGGACGCGGAGCATCTGCTGCATCAGCGGATGCCTGTTTGCCATCCGGCGCGAACTGCTGCTGGAGATCGAACCAGCGATTCGCGCGCGGCATTGGTTTGGCATTCCGGTGAATCAAGGCGAAGACAGATTCCTGACGCACCAGACGCTGCTGCGCGGCTACGGAACGTATATCAATAATGACGCGCTTTGCTGGACTACCGTTCCGAACACGCTGTCGGTGCTATTCAAGCAGCAATTGCGGTGGCGACGCAGCATCGTGCGCGATTTTTTCTACACGCTGCGAACACTTCCTCAACACGTATGGAAATTGCATCCGAACACGGTATTCACGCTGGTGCTGACGCCTCTTGGGGCACTGGTTGGCTTTCTGGTTGTGGTTACCATGCTCTCTTCGGACCCGCTGGCGTGGGCGGGGCCGCTGCCCCTGCTGACAGCGCTTGGAATCGGAGCCGTGCTGACTTGGGTGATCAAGAAATACAGTGCGCGAGAAGCGTTGGCCCATCCGCTGGTGTTTGGCGCTTATGTCGCGTGGTCGCTGGTGAGCAGCCTGTTCCTGACGCCGTTGGCGCTGTGCACGATGGATTCCGCAGATTGGGGAACACGAACCAAAGAAGAACAAGAGGTGCTGCTTGCCAACCCTGACCGCTGATACTCCGCCCGCGGCGCCGAAGAAAGCTTCGCCCGGGCAATCGCTCCATTACAAAGTTGTGATTTCGCTTTACCGCGTGTTTGCGATAACCGTGCTGTACCTGGTGCTGGGCGGGATCCTTACTTATGCCTTTGTGATGGGTTTTTATGCGCTGAGCACCTCGTGGGCCGCGCCGATCATTCTTTCCGCGGTCGACGAGAAAAGCCTCGACTTCCGGCAAAAACTGGTGACCAGCCAGCAGACCATCGAAGACCTGAAAGTGGATTCGCAGAAATTGGAAAGCGGCATTGCCGAGATGAAAAAGCACCGGGCAGCGCTGCTGGCGCTTGAGCCTCAGCTGCAGGCGGCGATTGCCCGCGAGCGAGTCCACAACCGATCCATCGGGCCGCAACTCGCCACACTGGACACGCAGAAGCAGGCCGACAACGTGAAGACCCAGACAGTGCTGAAGCAGCTGAAGGAAGTCGAGTCCAACATCAACAAAGACCTGGCGGCCGGCTTGATTACAAAGGGCGACGCAGCCACCCAGTTGTCCGCGCTGAACCAGGCAGAGAGCGCATACACCGACAGCAAAATTGCCGAGGTGCTGCTGACGGACAGCGTCCTGCAGAAGAACACGACGGGGACGGATTCGCTGGACGTGCTGGAAAAGCAGGCGGAGTTGCGCTCTGAGGCGGCGCAGCTCGATGTGGCAATCAACGTCTCCGAAAAGCAGATGCAGGAAGAAGCGCAACAGATCACCCGGTTGCGCGAGGCCATTCGCACCGCGAAACAAAGCCCGTATTATCTGAATGCGTCCGGAGGCAAGACGCTGTACTTCGCGTTCGTTCCGTACGACAACCAGGCAAGCGCAGTGGCTGGGCGTCCGGTGTACGACTGCTACCTGAATATGTTCGCGTGCCGCAAAGTCGGCACAGTGAACCAGGTATTTGCGGGCGAAGAGACAGCCGTTCATCCCATCTTCAAAACCAACATTCGAGGATTCCTGATGCAGATGAGCCTCGACAACCAGGAATCCGCGAAATCCAAGACCGTGTTCCTCGGCCGTAAACCGTTATTGTTCTGAGGAGAATGCGATGATCAGGAATTGCTGGAAACCCCTGCTGGCTGCAGGTTTGCTCTGTTCCGTCCCCGCGATCGCACGAGGCCAACAAGAACAGCAGGCCTACTGTACGTACTTGATGGAACAGGCGCAGGCGCAACGAAATCTGCTGCGCACGCCCACGGCGACGGCGGGATTTACACAGCCAGAGACCGGGTTGCCCATGCAGTTGGTTGGAGGAGCGACGCTCGGCCTTTCCGATGTCAGGAAAGCGGAGCTGACGATGGAGGTCGCGCGAAAGAATTGCGAGCTATACAAGGCCGCCACGGGAGCTCAGCAAGAAATCCAATACGCGGTGGCGAGCCTGGAAAAAGAAGCACTTCTTAACAGGCTCTCGCTGATCGAACAGGCCTCGAAATCTCTGGACACGCTGACCGCGCAGACTGCGAAGATGTTAGAGGCGCGGAATGCCACGCAGTTGATGCTGTTCACGCTGCAGACTACCCGAATCAGGCTGGAGGCTGACCGCGCGGATACCCACTCAAAGCTCTCGGCAATCTATGTTCCGGCATTGAGCGATCAGTCGTTGAAAGAGCTGGTGACGCAAAAACAGAACAGCGAGGACGGCGCGCAGCGTGTGCAGGACAAGCTGAGCCGGCAAAATAATTGGGATGTCGCCCTCACGGTCGGCGTCCATCAGCAGGTAAATCCGGTTGCCCAGGGCACGCAGCCATATGGACAGGTCTCGGTCAGCTACAATCTCGCCAGCCGGTCCATCAACCGGCATCTGGATCGCGCGGTGGAAGCGCACGGCGAATGGAAGAAAGTGGAAGAGAGCGACGTGGTCCGGCAGATGGAGGTGCTTCGGCAGCAGCTGGTGGAATGCGCCACGGTGCAGGAGGCTAAACTCAAATCGCTTGAGGAAGAGAACAAACAGCTGGAGAAGAATCTTCAACTGGTTGCGGCGCCGGACACTTCCGCGGCATTCGACTTCCACAACCAATTGGCCGCCACTCAGCTGATGCTACAGATCGAGACCGGCGATGCGGCTTTCCGTATCGGCCGCCTGCACGAATACCTTGCAAGAAATTACTGAGTGATTTGTTCGTGCGTCCCGGTGTGATGAAACGTGTTTTAGAAAATAGAAATTGAAAAATAGAAAATGGAAATGTGGGGGCTGACGTTATTGCTCCTTTATAGTGCCAAAGAGTGAATCCGAAGAGAAATGAAAAGCAAAATGCCCGGCTCGGGGAAGTGGCCGGGCGGCGCGTGGCACCTTACGCCATGCTAACTCGGTGATCGACGGGTCAAAGGCGTTTCAGAAGCCCTGCGAGCAGGCACCAATTCCGCAAAGGCTTTTGTTGCTCCACAGCGTCTGCACCGGGTAGGCGCGGCCGTCGTTACCGATCATGTTGAAAGCAGCCCCGGGGATTTGCAGCCGCCCGATCGCCGACACAAATATCCCCGGTCAGGTCATCAAGTCCTGCCCCTCAGTCATTCTCCGCGCGAGAAATCAGGTCTTCACCGGATTTACCGTACCCCGAATCACTCTATAGCCTCCCTCAGGCTGTAACAGTGCCCTGAAAATGGACCCACTACAAAGACGCAAGGAGGTTTTTCCCGTGTCCAGATACACTGCCAATAGAGTTGGCCGGGCCAGTAGATATAATTTGCAGCCGGGAATATTTCTCGTTCTGGCTGCGCTCTGTTTCGCGACACTTGTTTATGCGGCGACCCCATCTTCCAGCACTCTAAACCCCGTGAACGGCTCATCCGCCTCCTGGGCCGGCGGCGGCGTTGCCGGGGCAACTACGGATGAAACCACCTGCGTAGATGGAACCGATTGCGATGTATACACCATCACTCTTACGGGCTCCGCGGCCAATTACAAAGGTTTGGTTTTGGCCATCAGCATTTCCCACCAGGTCAAGCTCAATGATTACGATCTTTATGTGCATAAAGGGGATCTCACTGGTCCGGTGATCGCCAGCTCCACCGGCGGGATACCGGAAACCGGCGAAGCCGTGGTGATTGACCCCACTGTTTCAGGAACTGGCGTCTACACCGTGCACATCGTGGATTCCAATGTCGCTCCCGGCGATCCCTATAGTGGCGTGGCCACCATCACCACCCCTCCCACGGACTCGCCGGCTCACGGGACTGCACCCACCTATGGGAACTATCAATCGCCGCCAGGTCTGGGCGATAGCTCCGGCGAACCCTCCATTGGCGCCAATTTCAACTCGGGCCGCATCATGACCCAAGCGGTTTTCGACACCTTGCAAGTCACTTTCAACACCAATACCTCGCCGGCCGCGGCAACCTGGCTGCTCAAGGATGGGCCAAACACAAGCATCACTACTCTGGATCCCATCCTCTTCACGGATTCCCACACTGGCCGAACCGTCGTCTCTCAGCTCTTCGGCACCACCAGCCTGTCTGCTTTTACCGACAATGATGGCGAAACCTATACCGTAAGTCAGGGCGGCGGCATAGCCTCCGGAGTCGACCACCAGACGGTCGGCGGCGGACCGTTCCGCCTTTGCACCGCCGATCAGTTGCTCGTTACTCCCGTCCCCTGCGCGCAGCTGGCGGTTCGTGGCCCGCTCACCCAGTATCCGCACGCCGTCTACTACGCCTCGCAGGATATCGGCGATGCCGCAATGGCGCTAAGTCAAGACGGCGGCTTGACCTACGAAGAAGCCCACCCCATGTATACACTGGTGGATTGCGGCGGCTTGCATGGTCACATTAAGGTCAGCCCGAGCGGCATCGTGTACCTTCCCAATAAAAGCTGTGGGAACACGCAGGGGCTGATCGTCTCCATGGATAACGGTCTCACGTTCGCCGTGCAGCCGGTTACCGGCAGCACTCCCAACTCCAGCGACCCATCCGTAGGCATCGGCTCCAAAGGACGCGTGTACTTTGGTTACGTTGCCGGCGATGGACATCCGCACATCACCGTTTCCGACGATCAGGGCCGCTCCTGGCACCATGACTTGGATGTAGGAGTCCCCTTCAGCATCCGCAATACTGTCTTCCCCGAAGTCGTCGCCGGTGACAATGACCGTGCGTCGTTCTTCTTCCTCGGTACGCCCTCGGCCGGCGATGCCACTGGAGCAGACACGGCGCCAACTCCCTTCAACGGCGTGTGGCACGGCTACATCGCCACCACTTACAACGGCGGCGGGACTTGGTTCACAGTGGACGCCACGCCGAATGATGCCGTGCAACTCGGCGTCATCTGCACCCAGGGCACGACGTGTCCCAGTGGAACCAGGAACCTCCTGGACTTCAATGACCTTACCGTGGACAAGGTGGGCCGCGTCTTCGCCGCGTATACCGATGGTTGTATCACCGCCGCGTGCATCGCCCGGGGCAATACCCCCACTGCTAGCCACACGCGTCTCGACAACGATGGAGCTACCAAAGCCACCATCATCCGCCAATCCACCGGGCTCGGTCTCTTCAAGAGCCAGGATGCAACTCCCTTCAAACCCTAGCAAAGAAACCCCCGCAATTCGGGCGTAGAAAAGTGGCGCGGTTTCCCATCCGCGCCGCTCTCCCGACCCAAATTCGGTGGACGAAGGCAAATGACGATGAAAAGAGCCATACTCCCAGCCTTTCTACTTTGTGGCGTCGCTCCGTTCGCCGCCGCCAGGCAGCCGGCCCCGCAGATTCTCGGGCTCCGCCTCGGCATGTCGTATACCCAGGCGCACTCGCGCCTGACGGAGATTGCCCAATTCAAGTCCGAGGATGAAGGCCAGCAGGTTTGGACCCTTACCCATGACCAGCGCTATCAGTACGCCATCATTGGATTTGACCGCGACCGCTACGTGCGTTACGTCACCGTGCTTGCCCGCCCCGATGGCAAGCCCGTCAGTTACGCGGATGTCGGCGATATCGCGAATGCCACGCGCTCCGGCGGGCCAGGAAATCTTCGCTACACATGGAAACTCACCGATAAATCAAGCCGCTTCGAATACCTCGTTATCGCCAAAGGCAAAGACCAGCACTACCTGGATCGTTTTGCCGTCAAGCGCTTGGGGGCAGAAAACGAGCGGGAAGATCGCGATTGAGATAGCCGCAACGGCGGGTGCCAACAACTCGTCCAGAACTGCCGGGAAGCTTACCTCACCGGGAGTTTTTTACTGCGTCAACGTCCTGGTCGCCCTTGCCCTTGGAGAATATCGGACTATCGATTGTTCCGGTGATCCGAAAGGGAAACTGCAACTTTCCATCTTTCAGCGAGGCTCCGGAGAATCGAGCGACGGTGTTGGTGAGGAAGCCCTCCTTCGTGGTAATTTCGGCCAACCCGCGGTAATTCAATTCATCAGAGCCCGAGACGCTGACGCTGCCTGAGCCATCCACATCCACTCCGTAACCGTCGATGTCAATCACACGACTCGAAAGCCGCCCATTATCCAGTTCAAGGTCTGTGGCTATCAAATTAAATGCGGAAGGATCATCCTTGGCGGGGCCGAGATCATTGAAATGCGCCAGCTTCATCAAATTCGCGTTGAGCCGGAGGCTAGGCACCTGACCATTGCGCACGATGACGTGACCTGTTCCGTGCATTCCCGCCAGCGGACGAAGCGAGTGAGCGATTTCTCCCTCCAATTTTATGTCTCCTTCCATATTCCCGGTCATTTTCCCACCGCCGTTCGGGAAGGCAGCCAGGAGTTGTGCAACATTGACTCCCTTGAGCCGCGCATTGGCCTTGAATTTCACGTTTTTCGCCAGAAAGTCAAACGTCAGGTCTCCCGTGGCTTTGCCTCCGTAAATCTCCGCTGTAACGTCCGTGAAAAAAACGTGCCTCGCCTCCAACCGCAATGCGGATTCCAGATTCCTTGCTTCGACGGAGCCGAAGCGCAGCAGGCCGGCCTTCAGGCTGCCTTGACCATCCAAAGAGGAAGATGAAGGGTTGATGATTCCCACCAGGTTTACGTCCTTCAGGTCGCAGTAAATATCATGGGCTTCAAAAAAGATGGGGCCCGCTGCGTCGGAGGGCAACAGGTTCGAGGCGATCAATTGCGCCCGCTTGATCTGCACCCTTGAAATCACTCCGAGCGGAAGCGCATTCCGCGATGCTTGCGCTTGCGGATTCTCGAAATTCCATGGGCCGTCGGGATCCGAAGTTATGTTCAGGACCGGGTCCACCAGTACGAGAGACTTGACGACCACCTGACGGTGCAGGAGCGCGGCAATACCAAGTTCCGCATCGATGTGCGCCACCTGGACAACATAGCCTCGCGGAAATATGGGAGGGTTTTTGACGCCGAAATTTTCGATGTGAACGGCTAAAGGAAAAAGGGTTAGTGCCAGCCGCCCGATTTCGACCTGCTTTCCAGTAGTCTCCTGGAGAAACGCGATGACCCGGGGCCTGTAGCGATCAACTTGAATGAGCGCGGGTAAAACGAAAATCAGCACGAGCAAGAGTGCCGCGGTGACTCCAATAACGACCAGACCGGTTTTCCGCCGGATGACCACAGTTGCCTCCAGAATACAGGTGATTGTTGGCGAGAAGAAGGGCTGGAAGCTGCTCGTCTCCGAAATACTCTTCCGATCGAGTGTTTTCGACCGCTCAGTTTGGATGAGGACTGGCGCTCAGGAAAGGGTAACTATCGAGGCCGGCTCTGCGCAAGTGGCCGCATCTTGAACATCCTTAAACCATGAGTGGACCATGCCTATCCAGCTGGCTCGGATGAACCGGCCGTACAACAGTTACTTGCTGCAAAACGATAATACTGCCCGTCGGGAAGCGGGTCTGTGCACTTGTGGACAGCTTCGCCGCGAAGCGTCAGCGGTTTTTCCAGTTGGGTTTGCGCTTTTCGCTGAGGGCGCGGAGGCCTTCCTGGGAATCTTCGAGGCGGTAGAGTTCGTTGAGGAAGATGTTCATGGAATTGCGCAGGCCGTCGCGTAGAGAAAGACCCATGCCGCCGAGAATCGCTTTTTTGGCCATGGTGAGCACCGGGCCGGAGTGGCCGGCGATGCGCGAGCAGAGGTCGTTGACAGTGGCTTCGAGCTGCGCTTCGGGAACCAGGCGATTGACGATGCCCATGTCGAGGGCGCGTTCGGCGGTGACGGGTTCACCGAGGAGCACAAGTTCGAGGGCGACCTTTGGGCCGACGAGGAATGGAAGGATGGTGGATGCCAGCGGCGGAAAAACGCCGAGTGTGATTTCGGGCTGGGCAAAGCGGGCCTTTGGGGTGGCGATGACCAAGTCGCCAAATGCGGCGAGTTCCGCGCCGCCGCCGATGGCCGGGCCGTTTACAACGCAGACGACGGGCTTCGCGGTTTCGAGAATGCCCATAAAAACGGAGTGAAAGGCATCGAGCATCTGGAACACGCGATCGGTGGTGTATTCGCCGACGTCGATGCCACCACAGAAAACCTTACAGGCGGAATCGAGGACGATGAGTTTCACGTCGGGGCGTTCGCCGGCGTGGGCGATGCCGTCAAGCAATTCGCGCAGCATGAATTCGTTGAGAAGATTGTGGTCGGGGCGGTTGAGGGTCATGCGCGCGGCGCTGGCTTCAATGCGGAAATTCACATATTGAAAGTCGGCGGGATTGCGGCGCGTGGGATCGGTTCGAACCTCGACGTTGCGATCGGCCAGAGTGGTGCGGCGTGCTTCCACGGGAGTTTCTCCTTCCGGAATGGGTCCAAAGCGGATGGTAGCATGCGAGGATGTGCGGGATTGGGCGGCTGCAGGGCGAGTTGCGCAAAGAGTTTGCTGGCCGAAGAGGCGGCTGGAATCTCAGTGTAGGCCTGACCCTTGAGTGGGAAGAAGGAGAACAACGGGCGGCTGGTGGACTACACTATCGGGAAGATGAATGGTGGAACGGTTTTGAAATTCGGCGGTTTGCCAACGGCGTATGCCCTGCGGTTGAAAGAAAGCGTGGGGCTGGATGGGTTTCCTGAGGCGGGCTTCTGGGAGAGAGCGCCGGCGATTCGATTTGAAGGCGATTGGCGGGGCGAGCAAAGCGACCCGCAGCGCGCGACCGAGGTGCGTCTGCTTTGGAACGAGCAGATGTTGTATATGCGGTTTGTCTGTCACTATCGCGAGCTGCGTGTTTTCCCTGATGCGCGGGCCGATGGATGGCGCGACGAATTGTGGGAGCGCGACGTGGCAGAAGCGTTTCTGCAGCCGGACACGAGGGATGCACGGGTCTACAAGGAACTGGAAGTCAGCCCGAACGGTTTCTGGATTGATTTGGATATCGCGCATGGCAAAAAAGAGGAGATGCGCAGCGGATTGCGGCGGCGGGTTGTGGCGGATGCGACGGCGCGAATTTGGACAGCGGAACTGGCCATGCCAATGCGGAGTCTGACGTCGGAATTTGATCCGAAGCGTAGCTGGCGCGCAAATTTTTTCAGAGTGGAAGGGAAAGTGGAGCCTCGATTTTATTCGGCATGGAGCCCGACGTTGACGCCTGCTCCGAATTTCCATGTGCCGCAGGCATTTGGGCGTCTAGTGTTTCGCGACGGGGAGTAGGAGGAGAGCCGTGATTTGTGGTTTGCGTTTCGTGTCGGGTGAGGAAGACCCGAGGTGCAGCACCGGCACCTGGGGCACCCGGTTTCGTGGATTAGCTTTGTTGACCATGATCGCCGGAATGGCGATAGGAATTTCGCTGCGGGCGCAAGGGAGCGCGAACCCGGATGCGCCGGCGGTGACGAAAGTGGAACCTCCAAACTGGTGGGTGGGCCTGACGCCGGACGTGATGCTGCTGCTTTCCGGAAAGAATTTGCGGGCAACGCATGTGAGTTGCAATCTTCGCAACGTGGTGGTCAGCCGGACGGAGTCCAGCGGCGACGGCAATTACCTGTTCGTGTGGCTGAAACTGGGGCCGGAGCTGCACAGCGGCACCACGGTTTGCCGGCTTTCGACGGCCCACGGGGAGACCACGTTTGAACTGCCGATTGCGGCGCGGCAGCAGACCCTGGGACGAAATCAGGGGATTTCGCTGGACGATGTGATTTACCTGATCATGCCGGACCGCTTTGCCAACGGCGACCCGCTGAACGACGAACCGACGGAATTTCCAGGGTCGCACGATCGGAGCAAGCCGCGGGCGTTTCACGGCGGCGATTTGCGCGGCGTAGAGCAGCATCTGGATTATTTGAAAGAACTGGGAGCGACCACGCTGTGGCTAACTCCGATTGTGAAAAATGGATCGACGCAGGATTATCACGGCTATGGCGCGGTGGATTTGTACGCCGTGGATCCGCACCTGGGCACGCTGGCGGATTATCAGGAATTGATTCAGGCGGCGCACAAACAGCATATGAAGGTTTTGTTTGACGTGGTGCCAAATCACGTCGGGCCGCGGCACCCCTGGGTGGCGCACCCGCCGATGCCGGACTGGTTCCACGGAACGTTGGAGCACCATTTGACGGCCGCTTCGCCGTTGAAGGGATCGTTCTACGGATTGCCTGAGAATAAAGAAATCACCAACGATGCGTTCGAATCACTCGTAGACCCGCACACTCCTCCGCAGTTGCGGCGAAGCTTGACCGAGGGATGGTTCGCGGGAATTTTGCCGGACATGAACACGGAGAATCCGGTTGTAGTCGAATACCTGGCACAGAACAGCATCTGGTGGGCGGAATCAACGGGACTCGACGGCTACCGCATTGACACCTTTCCGTATGTGTCGCGGGAGTTCTGGGAGAAGTGGCACACCGCCCTGCGGCGGCTTTATCCGCGGCTTTCGACGATCGGCGAGGTGTTTCATCCAGACCCGACAGTCACTTCTTTTTATCAAGGCGGCAGAAAAGGGTGGGACGGAATCGATACGCAATTGACGGCGCCGTTTGATTTCCCGCTCTATTTCACGCTGCGCGACGTTTTGCTGAATGGCGCGCCGGTGGGAAAACTGGCGAATATTCTGCGGCAGGATTCGCTCTACCCGCACCCGGAATTTCTGGTGCCGTTTTTCGGAAATCACGATACAACCCGCATCGCAGGAACGCTTCAGGGTACGCCGGCGCGTTTGAAACTTGCTTTCGGATTGATTTTTACTGTGCGCGGAATCCCCGAACTTTATTATGGCGACGAAATCGGCCTGCCAGGGGGACGCGATCCGGATAATCGCCGCGACTTTCCAGGGGGCTGGACAGAGGATGCGCGGAACGCGTTCACGAAAATTGGGCGCACTCTGGAACAAGAAGAGATCCATTCTTACGTAAGCGCGCTTCTGTCGATGAGGACGCAGCACCCTGCGTTGCGCCGAGGAAAATTGTGGAGCCTGGCTTCGGATGACACGACGTACGTATTCCTGCGGGAAACGGACGAGGAGAGGATCGTGGTGGTGTTTCATGCGGGCGGGAAGGCACGGGAGATTACGGTGCCGGTGCAGGACTCTCCCGCGGAGCATGCGGCGAACGCGACCGTGATTTTTGGAACGGGACAAGCGGAAATGGCCGGAAAGTCGATGAAACTGCGCGTGCCCGCGGAAAGCGTCAGCATGTTTTTGCTGCAATAACCCGGATTCCGCCGGAAGTAAATAAATTACGTGGAATTGACAGGCAGGAAAGTGGGCTTCGCCGGGCAGGTAGCCTATGATTGATGCTGGCCGTCTATCGAGAAAGCAGCTAGGCGGCTGAGCTGAACTTTTTCAGACTCCGCGCAAACTCAAACCGGGAGACGAAGATGAAGAAGTTTTTTATGCTTTTGGCGCTTTTGGGGACGACGATGATGGCAGCGGAGAAAACTGTGTACGACTTTACGTTGAGCTCGATTGAAGGGCAAGCAACGCCGCTCGGTTCATTCAAGGGCAAAGTGGTGCTGCTGGTGAATGTCGCCAGCCGCTGCGGATTTACGCCGCAATACGCGGGGCTCGAAGCGCTCTATGAAAAATACAAGGACCGCGGCTTCGTGATCGTTGGCATTCCGGCGAATAATTTCGGCGCGCAGGAGCCGGGCACGAATCAGGAAATCAAGACATTCTGCACCTCGAAATATCACGTGACGTTTCCGATGATGGCGAAGGTCTCCGTGAAGGGCGACGACATCACGCCGCTTTACGCGTTCCTCACGGATAAAACGGCGAATCCGAAAACGGGTGGCGAAATCGGATGGAACTTCACCAAGTTCCTGATTGGCCCGGACGGCAAAGTGCTTGCGCGGTTCGATTCGGAAGTGGAGCCGGATGCGAAGGATTTGACTTCGGCAATCGAGAAGGCCCTCAGCAACCTGAAGTAACGGCCGCGCGGGCGGCGGTTCGACGCATGGCGATTCTTTCCCTCCAAAACGTCAGCAAAGAATATGCAAGCGACGGCCAGAGCGTTCGCGCGCTGGAAAGAGTCACCCTGGACGTGAACGAGGGTGAGTTTGTCGCGCTCGTCGGGCGAAGCGGCTGCGGAAAATCGACGCTGCTGCACCTGGCGGGCGCGATGGATTTCCCGACGTCGGGAACGGTGCTGATTGAGGACCGATCGACATCGGATTTAAATGACGCGCAGCAAACGGAATTGCGTCGTAACAAAGTCGGGTTTGTCTTTCAATCCTTCCAACTCCTGCACACCTTAACCGTTCAGGAAAATGTGGAGTTGCCGCTGCAGCTGGCGGGCAGGACCGGCGTGCGCGAACTGGCGCTCGAGCGGCTGCATTGGGTGGAGCTGGGCGGGCTTGGCGCGCGCTATCCGCACCAACTTTCCGGCGGGCAGATGCAGCGTGTCGCGATCGCGCGGGCGTTGGCGCATTCGCCGCGGATTCTGCTGGCCGATGAACCGACGGGGAACCTGGACACGGCGACGGGCGGCGTGATACTGGAACTGCTGCTGCGGCTGACACGCGAGCAAAAAACCGCGACGATCATGGCCACGCACAGCGTGGAGGCAGCGAGCATCTGCGACACGCTGGTGAAACTGCGGGATGGGCACGTGGAAGAAGTGACGCGGCGCTGACATGCCACGATGGAAACTTTTCTACCGGCTGATGCTGCGGCCGCTGTTTCTGGAGCCGGTGCGGCTGGGCCTGATGGTGCTGGCGGTGGGCCTTGGCGTGGCGGTGGTGCTGGCGATTGAGCTTGCGGGAAACGCGGCGGCTGGGTCGTTTCACTCTTCGATGGAAAGTCTGGCCGGGGACAGCGATCTGGAAGTTGTGGCCACTGGCGGAGTGCCGGAAGCAGTGCTGGAGACGCTGGCCACGCAACCCTATCCACTGCGGATTTCGCCTCGAATCGAAGATTTTGCGGTGGACATGCGTACGCGAGAGACGCTGCCGCTGATCGGGTTGGACCTGATCGCGGAAGGCAACCGCTACTTCTCGCTTCTGGATTCGGACACAGCGAATTCCAAACGTAAAGAGACGATGGAAGAGTCGGTACGCGATCTGGAAAGTCCGGAGAGCGTGTGGGTGAGCGCAGGCATCGGAAAACGGCCTGGCGAACACATTTCGTTGCTGATCAATGACCGGGTGCTGGATTGCGTGGTGCGCGGCGTGATTCCGGCTACTTCGGGAAATGAACACGCCATACTGATGGACATCGCCGGGGCACAGCGGGCGCTGAATCGCTTTGGGCGTGTGGATCGCATCCTGATCAAGCTGCCGGCGAACAGCAATCCGGAGAGATGGCAGAAGCAATTGAGCGGCGTGTTGCCGTCAGGCGTGGAGGTGCGCCCGCAAGGAGCGGGAACAGAAGAAAACCGCAAAATGCTGGCGGCGTTCCGGTGGAATTTGCGGCTGCTGAGCTACATCGCACTGGTGGTTGGCGCGTTTCTGATTTACAACACAATTTCCGTTTCGGTGGTGCGGCGGCGCAGTGAAATCGGAATTGTGCGGGCGCTCGGCGCGGATCGCAGGGATGTGCTGGCGGCGTTTTTGGGAGAAGCAGCTTGTCTGGGACTGGCTGGCGCACTGGTGGGATTACCGCTGGGGCGCATCATGGCTGGGGGCGCAGTGAAGCTGATGGCGGCAACAGTGGAATCGCTGTATGTCAGCAGCCGGCCTGGTGCAATTGCACTGACGCCGGATTCGCTGGCGTTGGCGTTGTTGATTGGAGTGGGCGTGGCGGTGGTGTCCGCGCTTTCGCCCGCACGGGAGGCGATGCAGGTTTCGCCGGTGGATGCGATGGCCCAGGGAAGGCGGGAATATCTTGCGCGGTCGCATAAAGAACGCGACCTGGCGATCGCTGGCGCATTGGGCGGGTTTGCGGCGCTGGCGGCGCGGATGCCGGCGGTCGCCGGGAAACCATTCTTCGGATATTTCGCGGCGGTGCTGCTGATTGCGGCGGCGGCATACGCCATGCCCGCGCTGGTGAATTTTATTTCGGGCATCGCCGCGGGCGTGCTGGGAAAACTTTTGGGCGTGGAGGCGATGCTGGCTTCACGCAGTTTGGCGGCTTCGCTGCGGCGGACGTCGGTGCTGGTGGGGGCACTGGCCACGGCGGTGGCCATGATGGTGTCGGTCGGAATCATGGTGGGAAGTTTCCGGCAGACTGTGGTGAGTTGGATGAGCCACCAGTTGCCGGCGGACCTGTATCTGCGCCCGGCGGGGAATCCTGCGGCGGACCGGCATCCCACGATTTCCGCGGAGCTGGTGGAGAAAATCGCGGCTCTGCCGGGGGTTGCAGGCGTGGATCGTTTGCGTGCATACGAAATCAGCTACGACGGCATGCCCGCGACGCTGGCAGCGGTGGATTTGCGGGTGTCGCGTGCAAACAGGGACGCGGAATTTTTCTCCGGGCGGCCCGCAACTGAGGTGCTGGAGCAGCTGCGCGGGAAAAGCAACGTCGTCGTCAGCGAGCCTTTTACTTACAAGCATAGGGTGAAGACTGGAGATACGATCACTCTGTCGCTGGGAGCAGATCGCGCCAGCTTTCGGATCGTGGATGTCTATTCCGATTACGCCAGCGAACGCGGCTACATTCTGATGGACCGCGATGTGCTGTTGAAATATTTGCCGGACGCGGAGCCGACCAATCTTGCCGTGTTTGTGGCGCCCGATGCGGATGCCGCGGAAGTGCGGAAAGTAATACTGGAAACGGCGGCCGGGCATCGCATCCTGATTTTTTCGAACGGTGAATTGCGCACGGAGGCAGTTAGGATTTTCGATCGGACGTTCGCGATCACGTATGCGCTGGAAGCGGTGGCGGTGGTTGTGGCGGTGATGGGAATAGCTGGGGCACTGATTGCACTGGTGATTGACCGGCGTAGGGAACTGGGTTTGCTGCGGTTCTTAGGGACGTCTTCTGGCCAGATTCGGAAAATGGTTCTTGTCGAAGCGGGTTTGCTGGGGCTGTTGGCGAATCTGGCGGGATTTGTGTTGGGCTATTTTCTTTCGCTGATCCTGGTATTTGTGATCAACAAGCAGTCATTTGGCTGGACAATCCGGTTTCACTGGCCGGTTGCTGTGCTGGTGGGGGCGCTGACGGTGGTGTACGCGGCGACGGTGATTTCGGGCCTCTATCCGGCGCGGGTGGCGGTGCGGCTGAATCCGCTTGAGGTGATTCATGAGGAGTAGACGGCTGCTCTTCGTGTTCCTGTTCGCGTGGCTGCCAAGCGCGCTGGCGCAATACAAAACGGCGCTGCCGGGCTACCACTATGAATTCCCGCGCGACCATTTCAATCATCCTGACTACCAGACAGAGTGGTGGTATACCACCGGAAATTTGACGGCTTCGGACGGGCATCACTACGGGTTTGAACTGACGTTCTTTCGCCAGGGCGTGGATCGTGATCCGGATAAAAGGGAAACCTGGGATATTCAGGATTTGTATCTGGCGCATCTGGCGTTGAGCGACCTGGACGGCGGGAAATTTTATCACGCGGAGCGGACCAACCGCGCTGGGCCGGGGCTGGCAGGGGTTGACGAGCAGCAGAAGCGAATCTGGAACGGCAATTGGGAGATCCGGTGGGAGGGCGAGGAAGAGAATCTGAGAGTGACGGACGACAAATTCTCACTGTCGTTTTCGCTGCATAGTGAAAAGCCGCCGGTGATTCACGGGGTGAATGGCGTGAGCCAAAAGGCAGCGGGCGAGGGCCGCGGGTCACACTACATTTCGTTTACGCGTTTGCTGACAAGTGGAACGATCGAAATGACAGGTAAATCGATCCCGGTGCGTGGAACATCCTGGATGGACCACGAGTTTTTCACGAATTCGATGGACTCGGAGCAGGTGGGATGGGACTGGCTGAGCTTGCAGTTCGAAGACGATACGGAGCTGATGTTGTATCAGTTCCGGCGGAAAGACGGATCGGCGGATTCATATTCGTCAGGAACATATGTGGATGCGCACGGAAAGCCGGTGCACCTGACGGCAACAGATTTCCGGCTCGTTCCAACCGGCGAGATTTGGACAAGCGACGTTACCGGGGCGAAGTATCCGATGGCGTGGAACGTGGATATACCGAGACTGGGGCTGAAATTGGCGGTAACGACACGGCTGAACTCACAGGAACTGGCGGGCGGCGGCAAGATTGTGCCGAGTTATTGGGAGGGTGCGATTGGGTTTGAGGGGACGCGCGACGGAGCGAGAGTCCGGGGAGTGGGGTATCTGGAGATGACGGGGTATGCGCGGCCGTTCGAGATCGGAAGGTAGGAGAGGATCTCACTTTTGGGGCCGGATTGGCGTAGTTGCACGTGGAACGTTGGCCTGACAGGGTTGACGGTGTTAAAGCGGTGGCAGAGCCACCGCACTCCAAATCAGCCGTTGACGATGGCTTCGAGGTCGGCTTTGCTGCGGAGAATCAGGGTTGAGCCGACAACCTGAACGAGTTGCTTACGGCGAAAGTCGGCCAGGAGGCGCGTGACCGTCTCGCGCGAGGAGCCGATCATTTGGGCGATCTCTTCGTGGGTCAGGGTCATCTTGATGCGCACCTGGCCTTTTTCCTCGGGACAGTTCGCGGCCCATTCGAGCAGGAAACGCGCGAGTTTCTCACTGGCGGAGTGAGAAAGCCTGATGGTACGCATTTCGGAAATGGCGAGGTGGTATGTTTCGCCAAGCTGCTGCGCGACACGCAGGGCCGCGTCGCCATTTTCACGAAGAAAATTCAGGAAATCATTTCGCGCGATGAAATTTGCCTGGGCGGGTTGAATAATATCCGCGGTAAGTTCATAGGATTTGCCGGTAACAGTGGCGGGAAGGCCGAGAACTTCGCCGGGTTCGGAGATGCGCAGAATGAGAGTTTTTCCATCGGCTGACGAAGTGGAAAGCTTTACGCGGCCGTTGCAGAGGATAAAAACGCCGCGCGCCGGCTGCCCTTCCACAAATAGAGTAGCGCCCTTTGGATAGGCAGCCGACGAGGTGATCGCCGCCAGGGCTTTTACGGCGGGCTCGGACAGATTGCAGAACAGGCGTTCCTCGTGGTGTGGACAGGCGAGACAATTCTCAATGATTTCGAGGCCGTAAGGCGTGCGCATACGGGTACCCTCCGGGAGTAGGCCCCCGTCCAGCTTGGTTAGAAATTGGAATCTGTTTGCAGATTTTCGCCAACCGCTCAGCATTCCGTCACCTACACCCGTGACATTGATACTCCTGCCGGAGGGAGGTTCCCGTGATGCAAATCACAAATGATTGTGACCAGTGTCACGGGTGAATTTGGCTGGTTCGTGAGAAATGTAAGCAGGGACTTGAGCCATGAAAGATGAACGCAAGTTGTTGGATGTATTGAAAGCCGAACTGGAGTTTCTGGAGGGCGGCGGGTACAGCAACCGGGCGCGCTTCCCGTGGCGCCCGAATTTCGTGTTCGAGGATTCGCCCACGTGCCTTAAGTTCGCAGCGAAAGAAGCGCCACCACCGTGTTCCGATTGCCTGCTGATGCAGTTCGTGCCGGAGGATCGGAAGAAATTGGCTTATCCGTGCCGGCAGATTCCGCTGACGCCGGCGGGAGAGTCCGTGGCGCATTACTATTCATGCGGGACGGAAAAGGAATTGGAAGCGGCGTTGAAGGGCTGGCTGCAGGGGAAGATCGCGGAATTGGAAGCAGGAGAAAATGTACAAACGCACGGCGAGTGATTGTGCGCGTTGTTCAGCTGGACTTGGGAATCTGGTTAGGTGGTTTTGCTGAAGCCACAAAAGCGAAGGCTTTGCTTTCGCACTCTAAATCAAGAGCCCCAGGTGCAACTACGGCACCAGGGGCACCCTGAAGAATAACTTAGGAAATTGGGACTAGCTTTCCATTTGGGCTTGCAGGATTTCTCCCGGCAGGCGGCTCATTCTGGGACCTGGCGAGGAAGAGGTGCGGTCTGAATGGAATGAGCTGCGATCGTGGCGGACAGAAGCCCGATCGGATCGGGGGGAAACGCTCTCCGAGGCGACCGGAGCGCGATCCTTTTTCGGAGCGGCCTGGCCATTCGCGGAAACTCTTTCAATCTTGATGCCGAGTTGGCGTTCGAGTTGAAAAAGATCCGTGCGCTGTTCCCGGAGGAAAAGCGTGGAGGCCACGCCGCGTTCACCGGCGCGGCCGGTGCGGCCGACGCGATGGATGAAGTTCTCGGCAACGTCGGGAAGATCGTAGTTGATGACGTGGGCGATGTCCTGGACGTGAATGCCGCGAGCGGCAACGTCGGTGGCAACGAGCACGCGATACTGTCCGCGCTGGAAGCCGGTGAGGGCCGCAGTCCGCTGCGACTGCGAGCGGTCGCCATGAATCATGGCGGCGTTGATGCCCTGGCGGTTCAAGTTCTTGGCAATGCGTTCCGTGCCGCGCTTGGTGCGCGAGAAAATAAGGCAGCGGCCGCTTTCGCTTTCGAGCAGGTTGAAGAGCATATCGGGCTTGCCGTTTTCGGGGACTTCGAAGGCCTGGAGACGAACACTTTCCGAGGGTTTCGTAGTCGAGCCAAACGAGAGGCGGACGGGATTTTTTGTGTAGTCGCGCACGAGTTGCGCCATGGCGCCTTCCATCGTGGCGGAGAAGCACAGAGTCTGGCGCTCCTTCGGCAATACACCAACGATGCGGCGGATGGCCGGAAGGAAGCCCATGTCGAGCATGCGGTCGGCTTCGTCAAGGACGAGCGTCTTGACGCCGCTCAAAGAGACGAGCCGGCGGTCGAGGTAATCTTCGAGGCGGCCGGGCGTGGCAACAACGAGGCGCGCACCTTTGCGGATGGCATCGAGCTGGCGGCCTTCAGGAAGGCCTCCAACGACGAGTCCCGCGGGTTGCGACTGCTTGGAGCGCAGGGCGTTATATTGTGCGACGACTTGCATTGCGAGTTCCCGGGTCGGCACAAGAACCAGAGCGGAGATTCCGGGAGTTTGCGACTGCCCCAGCTTCTCCATGATGGGAAGCAGGAACGCGAGCGTTTTGCCGGTTCCGGTCTGGGCCGTGGCGATGACGTCCTTGCCTTCCAGGGCTTGCGGAATTGCTGCCGCCTGCACGGGAGTGGGGATGGAAAACTTCGCCGCGATGAGTCGCTCCTTCAAAGAAGGAGATAGAGTGAGTTCTGAAAAACTTTGCATTTTGCTTTCTTGCTGGCGAGAGGGCGGCGACACACACGAATAACCGGTGAGCGCGGCAATCTGAATTGCCAGTCTTATTTTAAATTACGCTAAGAACGAACGGAGGAAACGTAGGGCGGGTAGTCTCAGAAGGTCTAACCAGAGGGACCGCACAACACAACCGATGCATTAAGCGCAAAACCAGTGTAGCACAGTTCCGGGAATTGAGCAGGGGAGAATTCTGTCGCGGATGTGGCGAAGTAGTACTCGGAAGAAAAGGATTTCCTTTTTACACGATTTCTGGGGTGTGAAACAATTCAGATACCGCCCAACAACTTGGTTCGACTGGAATTTTCTCGATCAGCAGTTTGTCCGAGGCTGCGAGCCAAGCCCAGGGAAGCGCAAGACAATCGGACAAAGGAGAGAAGATGCGGAGACTTGTTTCGATTCGTTCGCTATTGGGGTTCATCGGGTTCTTGCTGTTGTCAGGGGTAGCTTACGCGCAGATTGGGTTGGGAGTCGCGGTGTCGTTCGGCCCGCCGGAGTTGCCTGTTTACGAGCAGCCAATTTGCCCGGGTGAGGGATATATCTGGACGCCCGGCTATTGGGCATGGGATGGGGACGATTATTACTGGGTGCCGGGGACGTGGGTGCTGGCGCCGCGGCCGGGATTCCTCTGGACGCCGGCCTATTGGGCGTGGGGCGGCCGGGGCTACTACTTTCACGAAGGGTATTGGGGCCCGGTCGTTGGATTCTATGGAGGGATCAACTATGGATTCGGCTACTTCGGCCGCGGGTATGAAGGCGGGCGCTGGGAGCACGATCACTTTTATTACAACCGCTCGGTGAACAACGTGAACGTGACGGTGATCCACAACACGTACAACACGACTGTGGTGAACCATTACAGCAATTCGCGCGTCAGCTACAACGGCGGCCATGGAGGGATCAACGAGCATCCGACGTCGGGCGAAGAGGCGGCATATCGCGGACGGCATATCGGGCCGGTAGCCGAACAGACGCGCCACGTTGAAGCTGCGCGGGAAAATCGAGAGCTGCGCGCTTCCGCAAATCACGGCAGGCCGCCTATCGCAGCCACGGAGCGGCCCGGATCGTTTTCGGAACACGGGGCGGTTCCCGCCAAAGAGGGCGGGCATTTCGACCGGCCGCCACAGGAGAGAGGTTCCGGCGGGCAGGCTGATCATGCAATCCATTCCAACGAACTGCCGGCTCACACGCGGCCGACAGCACCCAACACCGGGGATTCGAACCGCGACAAAAAATACCAGCAACAGCAGGAAAAGCTGTATACGAAACAGCAGCAGGATCACCAGAAACTGGAACAGAGGCAGGAGCAGGATCACCGCCAATTGGAGCGCCAGCAGGCCAACGACGCGAAGATGCAGCAGGTGGAACAAAAGCACCAGCAACAGACGCAGCAGTTGGTCCAGAAACACGAACAGCAGCAGCAACACATCCAACAGCAACAACAGCAGCAGCATTCACAGCCGCATCAGGACTCACACCAGAATCAGCCGCATGGAAAGCCGTAGAACGTAAAGCTTTCCGTAACGCGTGTGGGGTTCGAAATGGAGCGAGGGCAGGGACGCCTCGCTCCATTTCTTTTTCCGGTCCAACTCGATCCTTGCGCATCAACGCACGACTTGCGAAGAGATCTGGCGCTCCGCAATAACAATTCATGGCTGTTTCGTTTCACCGGGAAAGAAATGTATCCTGTTGGCGGTTTATGGCCAGGCAGAGTCAGGACTATCGAAGGTCATCGCTTGGCTTCAGCAACCGGAGAATCAGGTGAAGAGGTCGCTTGCCGCAGAATCATTGAGAGATATTTTCGCGCCACTGCAGCGCGCGCATGAGGCGTCCGCGGCGCGCTATCCCGGGCCGCGAGGCGACCGTCAGCCGGTGCATACTGTGTACGGCGGCGCCCATCTGTTTCGCGCCGATACGGCAAAGCGGCTGGGTGAAAAGGCGTTGCAATCGCTGGACGAGTACGCGCCGGATTTTGTTGCATTTGCACGGGCGATTGACCTTCCCGGCTCGCAGCAGATGGGCGGATCGCTGGATGCGGCGGTCCTTGCCAAGTCGATTCAGGCGAATCCAGAAGCCGCACGGAAAGAGAATCGCCACGCGTGGTTTGCCAGCGTGCTTTACCAGCGCATCCTGGAAAAACTCCGGCGCGAACCGGTGGAGGATTTTCGCATCGATTTTGAAGACGGATTCGGTAACCGGCCGGACGAGGAGGAGGATCGGTTCGCGGCCGCCGCTGCCGGAGAACTCGCGGCCGGGATGACGGCCGGCAGTTTGCCGCCGTTCATCGGGCTTCGGATCAAGCCATTTAACATGGAATTGCGCAACCGCAGCGTGCGCACACTGGATATTTTCCTGACGGAAATGCTGGAGCGAACGGGCGGCAAACTTCCACGGAACTTTTTCATCACGCTTCCAAAAGTCACGATTCCCGAAGAATCCGCGGCGCTGGCGGCGGTTTGCTCGCGATTGGAACCTGCGCTGGGTTTGCGCGCGAATACCCTGCAGCTTGAGCTGATGATTGAGACGCCGCAGTCGATTTTCAACGAACGCGGCGAACTGAATCTGCTGCCGCTGGCCGCCGCGGCGCAGGGGCGCTGTGTTGGCGCGCATTTTGGCACGTACGATTACACGGCTGGGCGCGGAATCACTGCCGCCCACCAGCACATGCTGCATTTTGCCTGCGACTTTGCGAAAGAATCGATGCAGGTGGCTTACGCGGGCACGGGCATCTGGCTCTCGGACGGAGCGACGAATATTTTGCCGGTCCCGGTACATCACGCCGGGCCGGGCAGTCATCCACTCACGCCCGCGCAGATCGAAGACAACCGGAGGGCCGTGCACCAGGCGTGGAAGCTGCACCTTCAGCACATTCGCCATTCTCTGGTGAACGGGTTTTATCAAGGATGGGATCTGCACCCGGCGCAACTGGTCACGCGCTACGCGGCGGTCTACTCTTTTTTCTTGGAAAGCCTGGACGCGGCGTCGGAACGCCTGCGCAACTTCATCGACAAAGCCGCGCAGGCGACGTTGGTTGGTGAAGTGTTCGACGATGCGGCAACCGGCCAGGGACTCTTGAACTATTTTCTGAGGGCGATCAATTGCGGCGCTATCACCGCGGAGGAGGCGCAGCGGCTGACTGGTTTAACCCAGGAAGAGTTCCGCGGCGCTTCGTTCGTGAAGATCCTGGACGGACGGAAGAAATAGGGGCGCCGATCAGTCGTTGCGGAGGGTGGCTTCGATCAGGCCGTGTGGTTCGTCGGTAGGCAGAAATATTTCTTTGGGATTATCGAGGTGGAACGGCGACAGATCGACGAGGTTGTAATGCCTGTTCGGGAGCGAAAGATGAATCTCCCGGATACCTGTGAATTTCTTGAGTACGGCTTCGCCCATCGCATAGAGCGTGTGTTGCAGCGATTCGCTGTCGTGGCCTGCAAAAGTTTCCAAAAGTGTTTGCCGGACGCCGTGCCAGGTTGAATCGAAGTCAGCCGGATTGTCCCGGTAAAGCCAAGCCGCGCGGATGGCGGTGGCAAGAATCCGGTCTCGGTCTTCCTTCAGAATCGTGTATTCATCCCTCAGAAAGTTTTCAAACGCGGAGTCGGTCGTCTTCAATACGACCAGGCCATCGATCCCGGCGCGAAGCGTCTTCTTCTCTCGCGTTGCGTCGAGAGCTGCGGTGCGTTTCTCGTTAGTCGAACCGGTGAAAGTGTGTGGGTGAGGTTTCCCGCCGACAGAGAGGCGGGACCAAAGTGTCTGTGCCGCGTCGATGCGAACTTGAGACACCTGGGGGTTGCGCGAAAGAAAATGATTGGTGAGGCGCAGGCAGAACTCTTCCGGCGATTCGATCGCATGCTGCTTCGCGAGGGCGTACACCGTGTTCTTCATCGTGTCGGTCGGCAACACTTTGCGGTTGTCGCCTTTGGAGTGCACCGATTCAAAGTCGCCTTCGAGCCGAATGCCGAGAGACAGTTCCTTGATGTCCTGCCGGTCGGGGTGGCGCACGATTTGCAGGATGCGGACGCGCTGCTTGCCGTAATTATTTTCGCCAAGGCGGATGGCCATCGGTCAACTCCCGCGATACGTGGAATACCCGAAAGGGCTCAGCAGCAACGGAATGTGATAGTGCTCCTGCGCGTCGCGCACTTCAAACACAATCACGACCTGCGGGTAGAGGCTCGCCAATTTACGAGCGGCAAAATAGGCTTTGGTATCGAAGATCAGACGATAGATTCCCGCGGGCAGCGTCTTCGCGGCGGGCCAGTCGCGCAGGCGGCCATCAGTGTCGGTCACACCGCGAGCAACCTCGGACCAGCCACCTCCGGACGATTGCGTTTCAAGAATTACCGCAATGTTTGCGGCGGGCTTCCCTAAGGAAACGTCCAAGACGTGTGTGGTGATGTGGCTCATGATTCGAGTAGCTTCTCCAGGCGCAATCGCGTGATTTTGCGTTGCTCTTCGGCGGCGATGCGCAATTCGGCGGCTGGTTCATTCGAGAGGCGCTGCTGAAGAGCGCTCAGGATTTCCTCGCTGCTCTTGCCGGTGGCGCAAATTAGAAAGACATAGCCAAATTTTTCGGTATAGGCTTGGTTCTGGGCGGCGAGTGCCTGCAAGACTTCGGGATCCGCCTTTTGTGCGGCGAATTGCTCTTTGGCTGACCAGCGGCTCGCGGTGGAGGATTGTTTGGCTTTGGCCTTTGTTCCGCCGATCGGCGGATGATGCAGAAAAGCCTCCAGCCAGTCTTCGCGCGAGAGTGCGGCCCACGTTTTGTCCGCGAATTCAAAGAGTTTTGCTGCAGAGGTAAATGGCCTGTTACCAGCTAGCTCCTGCGCCCACTTCCTGGATCCACAGCAATCGAGCAGCGCCCGCAAAGCCCTCTGGCGAGGCTGGCGATTGAATCGCTCCAGCGATCTCTTATAATCCGCCGGAATTTGCGCCCAGCCGAAGAGCCGAAGGCGGCTGACTCCGCCATCAGGAAAAATCTGGAAGCGCACGTGAGTTGCGACACCTGTGTGTTGAAGATTCTTGAAAACGTGGCAATGATTGGCTTTCAGTTTGGCGTTGGGGAGCAGTTCTTCCCAGGCGAGTGACGCTGCATTCGATGCATCAACTGAAGAATTCTTGGCCGAAGTCACTTGCAACGCGCAGGAGTCCGGATAATTTCCTTTGAAGTGCGCCGTGTCGACTTCCACACGACGAATTGTGCGCGGAACTCCGAGTTTCAGGATGACCCAATCGTGCCCGGGGCCGCGCCTGCGTTTGGTTTCCCACCCGTCGCCCATGTTTTTCGCGCGATAGGGCATCAGGAGGTTCCGGGGAGCGCCATAGAACTGATCGCTGGAGACCACTACGCTGCCGCCATTTTCCACGGCGACCAGATCGATTTCCGCGCGCGACAGCAAGCCGGGGCCGGGAACCGCTTCACCGTGGACACGCAAGCGGGCGACGCCGCCGTCGGGGTAAATTTTCAAACGCAAATGAGTGAACCTTGCACTGTTCTCGACTGCAAAAAGATTTCGAGAATCGCCCCTGAGCGGTGTTTCAGGAAAAATCGGGATCCATTTTGTTTTGGTGGATTGCAGGCGGCTTTTTTCGCTTTTATAAGGATGATGTTCGCCAAGGTCGCAGCCTTCAAGCGAAAATCGCTCAGGATAATTCCCCGTGAAGAAACTGGTGTCGACGACGATGCCGCGAATCACCCCCGGCAAGCCCAGCCGCACGATGCACCAATCGTAGCCGGGCGTCCGGCGGCGGCGCGATTCCCAGCCATCCATCCATTTTCCCCGAGAGGTGTATTTTCCTTCGATGAAAACAGGATTGGACTCCTTGATGAGATTTTCTTTGGGCGCGAAAAAGTCGTCGTTGGCCTCGAGCACACGGCCGCCGAGGCGTGCGGCGGCGAGGTCGGCGAGTTGAGTAAAGTCCTTCATCGTTTGCCTCGAAGGAGGACTTTCCCCGCGGGGGCTGCGCAGAAATTGCCACGCTCAAAAATCTTTAAGCCGCGCAGGAAAGTGGCTTCGACTATACCCATAAGGCTGCGTCCCGCATAGGGCGTCAGCTTGTGGCGGTGATGAAGTTGCGCGGGATCGACTGTGAAGCCCGCGTCTGGATTCCACACGACAAGATCGGCGTCGCGACCGGGCGCGATCGCACCTTTCTGTTGATCGAGGCCGGCGAGACGGGCAGGCGCTTCGCAGAGCCACCGGGCAAGATGCGTGAGGGAAAAGCCGCGACGTTTTGCCTCGGTCCACACGGCGGGCAGGCTGAGCTGCAGGGAAGCGATGCCGCCCCACGCATCCAGAAAATCGCCACTGTCATGGCGTTTCATCTCAGGCGGACAGGGAGAATGGTCGGTGGCGATCATGTCGATCACTCGCTCCCGCAAGCCTGCCCATAGCCGCTCGCGATTTTCGCGTTCGCGAATCGGAGGAGCGCACTTGAACTGCGTGGCGCGCTCGGGAATCTCTTCCGAGGCGAAGGTCAGATAATGCGGACAGGTTTCGACAGTCAACCGCCGGCCGGCGGCGGACGATTTTTGAATATTTGGAATCGCCTCGGCGGAGGAAAGATGCACAACATGAACTCGCGCTCCGAACTCAGCGCCTAGCCGCAAGAGGAGAGCGATCGCCTCATTCTCCGCGGCTCGTGGCCGCAAGGCGAGCCAGGTTTGGTATGACGTCCGCGAAGCATTGTCAGGAAGGAGTTTCGCCGCTTCGATAATCGGCCCCGGCAATTCACAGTGGCCAAGCAACGGCGCGCCGACTCTAGCGAGGATGGGCAGTGCTTCCCGGAGATCGGCTTCGCCCACACTGGCGAACTCTTGCACGCCGCTATCGATCAGAAAGCATTTGAAACCGAAGCAGCCCGCTTCCCAAAGGCCGCGAAGCTCGTGAGCGTTGCCGGGGACGACGCCGCCCCAGAATCCCGTGTCTACTGACAATTTGCTAGCCGCGGCGGCGAGTTTCGTGTGAAAGGCGGCGACGGTTGTTGTTGCCGGAATGCTGTTCAGCGGCATTTCGACGAGCGTAGTGATGCCGCCAGCGGCCGCGGCACGTGTGGCGGCAAAAAAACCTTCCCATTCGGTTCGACCCGGTTCATTGATGTGGACATGGGTGTCCACCAAACCCGGCATCACCACGAGATCGCCCGCTTCGTAAATGTTGGTTACGTTTGGAACGTCGCTAAAACTAGAAATCCTTTCAATGACACCGCCGCGAATGTGAACGGACGCAGCGCGCTCCCCATTGGGAGTGACCACGCGATTGCCACGGACGATCAGCTCGGTTTTACCGTTGGAGCTACCGGAGATATCGGAATAATCGGGCATGTTCGGTTAGCCCGCAAGGCTTTCGCAAAATTCAGCGAGGAGATTCTGTGCTACGCGAAGGCGGTAACGCGCAGTGGAGCGGATATCGTCGATCGGCGCGATTTCGCGGGCCAGCGCCTGCTGCGCGGCATGCAACAGCGGCGGTTCCAGCTTTTCACCCCGCAATATTTTTTCTGTTTCGGCCGCGCGGAGCACCGTTGGAGAGACACTCCCGAGGGCAATCCGCACTTCTGTGATTCGTCCACCGTCCATACGTGCGGCGCCCGCAAAGCAGACCTTGGAGATCGCTTGCGCCTTTCGCGTGCCGACCTTGCGATAAAAATGCTTCGAAAAACTCTGGCTGCGCGGAAGGCGGATCGCGCAAATCAATTCCTCGCCGCGCAGATCAATCTGCTTGTAGGCCTTCCAGAAGCCGCGATACGGAACCCAGCGCGCGCCGGCGGCGGAAACCAGTTCGAGCTCCCCGTCATAAACGAGCAGCGCGGGCGGCGAATCCGCGGCGGGGGAAGCGTTGGCGATGTTTCCCCCCAGGGTGCCGCGATTCTGAGTGGCGATGCTGCCGGTTTCGGCGGCGGCCTGGCACAGCAGCGGGAATTCGCGGCGGAGAACGTCGTGGCGGCGAATTTCGGAATAGGTTGTCAGCGCGTTCAGCGTCACGTGCTCGGGGGTTACGGCAATCCCGCGCAATTCCGGAAGCTTCCAGAGGCTGAGAAATTTCCGGTGCAGGAGTTTTCCAGCTTCAAGAAGCACCATCAGGTCCGTGCCGCCGGCGAACGGTTTCCAGTCGCCGGGCTGGCCCGCCATGCGTTCCAGAGCGTCGGAGAGATTTCGTGGCTCCAGCAGTTCATAACCCGGGACGTACGATCTCATGGGCGCGGCCTTTGCGCGCGGCATGCTTCGAGGACGGATTCAAAGATTTTTGTGTAGCCGGTGCAGCGGCAGAGATTTCCAGAGAGGGCTTCGCGAACTTCGCTCTCCGTCGGGTGTGCGTTGCGAGACAAGAGATTGCTTGCGGCGAGAATCATCCCCGGCGTGCAGATACCGCACTGCGCGCCGCCGTGCGTAAGAAACGCCTGTTGCACCGCGCTCAATACACCCGCGTCCGCGACGCCCTCAATGGTAGCGATTTTCGCCCCATCGGCTTGCAGTGCAGGGACCAGGCATGAGTTGACGAGCACACCGTCCATCTCGATCGAGCACGCACCACATTCGCCTTCCCCGCAACCTTCTTTCGTTCCGGTCAGGCCGGCTTGCTCACGCAAAACGTCAAGCAATCGCGCCATCGGATACGCCTCAAGCGACAACGCTTTGCCGTTGATCTCGCACTGCACGCGGATTTTGCGTGCGGCCTCAAGCATGCACGCCCTCCAGCATCTCCATCAATTTTTCCGGCGTTATCGGAATTTGCCGGACGTCCGCTCCAGTGGCGTGCGCAATGGCATTCGCGATCGCGGGTGCGGTTCCATCGAGAGGAAGTTCGCCGATGCCCTTTGCACCTGCGGGCCCGCGCGCGTAGGGAAGCTCCTCGAAAAAAACGCGGATCGACGGGACGTCCATCGACGTCGGCATGATGTAGTTGGTCATTTGTCCGTTGACCATGCGGCCTTCCTGCCAGACCACGTTTTCATACAGGGCAAATCCGATGCCCTGGGCGACACCGCCTTCGATTTGTCCCGCGGCCAGAATGGGATTGATCACCTTGCCGACTTCCTGCACGGCGACGAAGTCTTCCACGCGGATTTCGGCCGTGCGCGTGTCGACGGAAACTTCAGCGACGTAAACGGCCCACGCGTAGGCGCCATATGCGTCGCCCTGATATTTGACGTCGTCCCAATGAAGATCGCCGGGGTGCTGGTATTTCACCAGAGAGCGCAACGGGCCGAATTTGCCGGTGTACTTGTGGCAGGCATCGGCGAAATCGTCCGCAGAATGGCCATTTTTCAGCAGGCCGGCATCCAGCAGCGATTGCTTGATCGCCAGTGCCGCTGTCTCGACAAGTTTTCCTACGATCATAGTGGTCCGCGAAGCGACAGTTGGGCCGCTGTTGGGCACAAGTGACGTATCCGGTTGCAGAATTTCGATCTGTTCGGTGTCCAGCCCTAGGGCTTCTGCAGCGATTTGCGCGAACACCGTGTTCGTTCCCTGCCCCATCTCCGTGCTGCCGGCGAGGACCTGCACCTTGCCGTCGGGCGTGGCTGTCACCAGTGCTTCCGAGGCGAGGTACTCCTCACCCGACCCGGTGAATCCCGCGCCGTGGAGAAACGAGGCAAAGCCGATGCCGCGCTTGATCGTGCTGCGTGGATTTTCTTCCGCAAAGCGCGCGCTTTTCGCGTGATAGCCGCTGAGCTCCAACGCTCGATCTAGCAGTTTGTCCATTTGCACTTTTTCGCGAACGACCTGGCCCACCGAAAGCGTCTGGCCCTCGTGAATGAAATTGCGGCGGCGCATTTCTTCCGGCGAGATTCCAACGGCCGCGGCAACTCGGTCGAGATGGCGCTCGAGTGCAAACACGCTCTGCGGCGCGCCAAAGCCGCGAAACGCGCCATGCGGCGGGGCATTGGTGGCTACCACGCGGCTCTGGATCAGAACATTTGGGCAGGCGTAGGGCCCGGCGGCGTGAATCGTGCCGCGCGACAATACTACGGGAGAAAGCGTCTCGTACGCGCCACCGTCGAGTGTGAAGTCGATCTCCATCGCCAGAAGCTTTCCCTCGCGCGTGACGGCCGTGCGGTGGCGCGTGCGCGACGGGTGGCGTTTCGTGGTGGCGGCCATGTCTTCGGCGCGGTCGTAAATCATTTTCACCGGCCTGCCGGATTTCAACGCCAGCAGAGCCGCATGTGCGGCGATCATGGAAGGATATTCTTCCTTGCCGCCGAAGCCGCCGCCGGTCTCGGTTTGCACGACGCGCACTTTTTCCTTGGGCAGGGCGAAGAGGCGCACCAGCGCCTTGTGCACGTAATACGGGCATTGCAGCGAACCCCACACGGTAACGCCTTCAGTGGAATTCGCACGCGCGATCATGCCCTGTGGTTCTATGTAAAGTTGCTCCTGCGCCCCAGTTTCGTATTCGCCTTCGACGATAAAATCGGCGCTTCCCCAGGCGGGACTTACGTCGCCTTTTTCGACGCGATACGATTTGAATACGTTGTCGTCTCCCCAGATGATTTGCTTGCGCGAGAGCGAATCGTCGATCGTGAACACTCCGGGCAGCGGTTCGAAGTCGATCTGGACTGCCCGCCGTGCTTCTTCAAGCAGATATTTATCGGGATGAGCGAGCAGCACAACGGGTTCTTCGGGGTGGTTTACAAATTGATCCGCGAGGCATGGCTGGTCTTCAATCAAGAGGGCGATGCAATTTTTCCCTGGGATGTCTTTCGCGGTGACGATGGTGAATTCATTCCACGGAATTCCCTCGCCAAACCGGATGCCGAGAATCTTCCCGCGCGCGAAGGAGCTTCTCACGGTGACGCCGTGAATCATGTCCGGGAAAGTCAGGTCGTCCACATAGCGCGCAGCGCCGGTGACTTTTTCGCGGCCTTCCTTGCGTTGGACCGACTTGCCAATCTGGCGGTTTTCCATGGCCATCCGTCTGCACTTTGCGCGCACAACCCGGCGATTTCGAGTGATTGTAGCGCACCCGCCGTCGTAAATTCGCGCCATTCTGACAGGGCACGAAAGCGCTACATTGATATTGATATTTGCCGGGGGTAAGGGCACCCTGAAACGGGAAGAATCCGGATGATGCAAGAGTTCATGCGCCGCGCCATCGCGCTGGCAATGGAGAACGTCCGCACGGGAGGCGGTGGCCCGTTCGCCGCGGTCATCGCAAAAGACGGGCGCATCATCGCGGAAGGCGCGAACCGCGTGACGGCCACGAACGACCCCACCGCGCACGCCGAGGTGGTGGCGATTCGCGAAGCCTGCCGCAAACTTGGCGATTTTCAACTCTCGGGCTGCGACCTCTATACGACTTGCGAGCCTTGCCCGATGTGCCTTGGCGCGATCTACTGGGCGCGTCCGGCGCGGGTGTTTTATGCCTGCGTGGCTGCGGATGCGGCTGCCGCCGGGTTCGACGACGCGTTCATCTACGAAGAACTGAACCGCGCGCCTGCGGATCGGCGAGTGCCGATGCAGCAACTCCTGCGCGAGGAATCGCTCCAAGTTTTTTCGGCGTGGATACAACAGGAAAAGAAAATCCCTTACTGAAAGCCGTGTAAAGGAAAACTGGGCCAGTCTTCTGACCGGCGGGCCGCGAGTTACTCCGGAGAGCGCGCTCGACTGAAGGTTGCCTCAACCGAAGCCGAAATCCAGGCCGGGGATAGCTCAGTCTGATTATTGCCGGCTGGCCGGAGGCACGATTCCGTTCATGCGCAGATATTCCACCATCTGCCCGTAATGATCATAGGCATGGGCAACACCGAAAGTAGCCCGGTGCAAGCGGGGAGATTTGCTGGGCTCGGCGTTCTGCAACATGTTTTCCGAAGTCAGGGTAGCGGCCGCTTTGTGACCGAGGGCAAATGAATCGCTCAGAAACTTGAGGATGTCGGTTTTGGTCTTGACAGATTCCGGGCCGTTCCCGTCCTTCAGCCCTTCCGGGAGTTTTTCGCCGGTGAGTGGCGACCAAAGGAAATAATTGGAAGCTGCGATGTGCTTGACCTCCAGAGCAAAGGTGCGCACCCCGCTGTAATCGCTTCCGGGGATGCTCAAGTTCGCGGGAGAAAAATTGTATTTTTCTTCCGGCATGGCTTGGGCGGCATCCACAATCAGTTTTTCGACGGCGGAAATCTGCCGATCCACGAGGGAAGCAAGGGTTGGTGGGGGCTGCTCGGACTGTTGCGGCGGCTGTTGAGCGTTGCGCCGCGAATCCGGCGGCACCAGGTTGTTCGCGCGATAATAGACAACCAGCTGGCCGTAGTGTTCGCCGCTGTGCTCGATTGCGAACGTCCATATGGAGGAGTTGTGGGCCAGTCGGTTTCCAAAAAACTTCGATGTCTTGTCCAGCCCCGCGTCGCCCTGTTGTTGAATCACTCGCGCGCCATCCGCGACGGCCTCTTGCACGAACTTGACCACGTCGGCCTTGGTCTTGAAAGCGTCACGCGTAGGATTGTCGCCCTCGCCGAAGTCTGGCCCAAGGTTTGATCCGGAAACCCTGCGTATCAGGACAAAATCCAGCGCGGCGGCGTGCAGAAGATTTAGTGCAAAGGTGCGTTCGTCCTTCTGCAGCTTGAAATCGTATTTGTCTTCGGGGAAATCCTGGGCCATGGCTATCAGTTTGTTCCCGATATCGTTCCACCTGTCCAACATTTCCTCGGATCGAGAGAGTGCCGGACGGGGAGTTTGATTCTGCGGGTCGCTCTGGGCACAAAGACGCGTTCCGGCGGCGAGAAAGAGCACGGCCATAGCCATCGCGAGCGAACATCGTTTCATGATGAATTCCTCCTTGTGAGTGGGCAGAAATCGAAGCAGAACACCCGCGCAATGCGCGATCGGCGGGAACAAGAGACCTCGTGCCCGGCTTAGACGGACGAAATTATGACTCGTTTTGTAGAAGCACGCATGAAGTTACCGGACTCCCCCGAGTTTCGAGCGAAAGTCTGGCGAACCGGCTCGCAGGCGCGCGACAAAGATTTGTTCCGACGGGGCCAGGCAGCATTATCATCCGGCCCGCCCGCCTACAGGAAGGTTAGAGCCGAGAGCCGATTCAATTGGGACCGGGGCTCGCGACGTGGATGCTTTCCCAATTGCGGACCTTGCGGCGCGCTTCATCGAAAATCCGTTCATAGTTCTGCAAGCGGACCTTACGCGAGGTTTCCGGATCCAGCGATTTCCACAACGGTTCGTACTGCCGGAAGACCTTCACATACCTGGCTTGGTCCGCCGGCGCGGCTCCATCCGTGCCGAACAGAAAGCGGTCCGGATAGCGTTGCATCAGTCCGGCCAGGCTTTTTGTCGCTTCGGGGCTGACGACGAAGTATTTAGCGACTTCGTCCCAGGAGATGTCAACGTAAACGTTATGAAGGGCGGGATCGCGCAGGAGTTCGTCGATCATCGCGGCGTGATTCGCGGGTGGCCGAACCGTGCGGCCCAGGCCCATGTGGGCCCAGATGATGGTCGTGTTCGGGTGGCGCTTCAAGAGGGCTTTAACCTGATTGAAGTACGCGGGAGCAGAACCTTCTTTTGCAAAAGGAAGATCGATGTCGTTGTGAAGAATAGCCACCAGGCCGGCTTCGGCGGCGAAATCGAGAATTCTGTCGAGCGCCGGGTCTTGAAGACTGGCAACCGCGCCCGGAATTTTCGCTGAGACGAATTCCTTGTGGATGGTGAATTCGCCAATGCCGGTGAAAACGCCGGGGAAGGTCTGAAGCACCCGGCGAATGTGGTCGGTGGCGTACATATCCGCCGGATTAAAACCAGTGATCATGGGATCGAGCCGCGCCCGTTGCTCCTTCGGCAGTGATTTGTAAGCCATCGCGATCCACGCGTCTGTAAACGAGTAGTAGTAGAGCGGGGCATCGGAGTGGAGGTAGTAGGTTGGCGCGCGGTCTCCATCGACCCCGTACAGCCACTCCTGCTGCAGAGGGACGCCGAATACCGTGGAGCGGCCGACCGTATTGCCCATCATGCTCAGTAAATCGCGAATGCTGGGGCCCTCCTGAATGTTGTTGGTGAGATGGAAATGGGAATCGTTGAATTCGTAATTTTCGGTTTGCGCGCTGGCCAGTGGAACGTGAGAAAGCAAAAGCACGGCCAGAACGCCCGCAATCAGGATAAACGTCAAGCACTTCAGAGACACCATATTCATGCTTTCACCATTCCTCACCTTTCGGTATTCCGCGGTTTTCCATTTGGAGTAAGCTCTGTGGCGTCGTTATCTCCCGTAATTGCCGATTGCGTCCGCAAACGCGACCAGGGCAGAACGGAGTGTTCGAGTGAGTTCCGGATCAGCGGTAACTCCGTTTGCTCCGATGTCTTTACCCAATAGCGGCACGACAATGCAAGCTTCGGAGATAACTTTGGCGGTCATTACTGTGAGCGTTTCGGTAAGGGAAGCCTGTGCGTAATTTGCTCGTGGGGACGCATTGAACAGCGCAACGGGTTTTTCATAGAGTTCTCCGCTGGCGACCAGCCAGTCGAGCGCGTTCTTCAAGACGCCCGGGACCCCATGGGCATATTCGGGTGTGGAGATGATTACGCCGGCGGATTTTCGGAGATGAAAGCGAAACTCATCCACGGTGGCGGGTGGCGGGTCTTTGTCCAGGTCGGGATTAAAGTGGGGAAGATCGCCGAGGCCGTCATAGATATGAAGTGTGACGCCCTCTGGGGCCATGGCTGCCGCTGCTTTCAGAAGAGTTGTATTGGTGGAGGCGGCGCGCAAGCTTCCGGAAATGCCGAGCAATTGCATTATTCCTCCGTAAGAAGTCCCCTACCGAACCTGAGTTGGAGGGCGTCCCAATACAACGCACCGTGGATCTGGGTCAAATGCCTAAGGAAAAACCAATACAGGACCTGGCCTCCAATCCAAGTCCCGTATAGAAATGATTCGATCATGGTTGTCTCTTCCGGTTACTGCACCGTAACGCTGACGGTTGTGGTGTGCGCCACAGCGCCCGATTGGGCGGTGACCATAATTGTAGCGGTGCCTTTGTTTGCCTGCGAGCCGTTGGAGTATCCGCCGCATCCGCCGATTACGAGACACAGCGCAAAGATGACGGCGGCCGAGGCGGCGAGCGGTGAGGGGCGAATGGATGGCAGCTTCCCGCTGCGCAGCATCGCGAGGCTGAAGAGAGCAATCGCAATGAGAAGAGCCCAGGGGCCGATCTGACGCGGCATCACAAATCCGTAACGCGAAACGGTGGCGGAGGTGGTGACTGTCAGCGTAGTGCTCGCGGGGCTATTGCCAGGAATGACTGCGGCCGGATTGAAGCTGCAGGTTATGCCGGAAACGGGTGCGCAAGAAAACGTAACGCTGTTTGCGAAGCCGCCCACGGAAGTAACCGTCATCTTGAACTGCGTTGAGCGACCCGCGATAACGCTCGCAGTGGATGGAGCCGCCGCAATGGAGAAATCTGGATTGGCGATGTCCAGGGTAACTGCGACGGAGGTGCTTACGTCGAATTTTCCGTCACCCGCATAGGCCACGGAAAGAGAATGCGTGCCGGCGGGGAGAGTATTAGTTCGCAAGAAGGCGCTGCCTGCGGCGTTCAAAGTAGCAGTGCCGAGGTTGGCGGTTCCGTCATGGAACGTCACCTGGCCCGATGGAATGCCGCCGGCTGAACTGATCGTCGCGGTCAAGACTATGGTATCGCCGGGCGCGGCGTCGGCGGGGGCATCGAGCGTAGAGGTAGTGGCAATGCCAGCAACCTGCATAGTCACTCCATCGCTGCTCGGCAAAAATGTTGCGTCTCCGCTGTACTGAGCGGTGATCGAATGGGTTCCAGCGGTTGTGAAAAATGTGGAAAAGCTGGCCGATCCGTTGACCAGCGGAATTGGTTTCAATCTGGTGTTGCCATCCAGAAACGAGACCGTGCCCGTCGGTATTCCCGCGTTTCCCGGCCCAGCGGCAACGCTAGCTGTAAGCGTTACGTTAACATTGATGTTCGCGTTCGGAGCGGATGCGCGGATCGTGCTGACCCGGCCGGGGGTAAGCGCGCCGAAGAGTCCATCGGTTTCATTGTTAAGCTGTGACGTGAAATAAAGCGTGTCTGGACTTCCAAACCCGTCGCCACGAAACGCCAGGCCGTGCAGTCCAACTTCGGCAAAGGGGAATCCGTCGCCGTCCAGTAACACTCCCACGAAGTGCCCGGTCGTTGGATCAAACGCGTTGATGGTGCCGTCGCCGACGTTACCGATCAGAATGTCGTTGCTGAAGGGGCCGAAATTGGCGCTGGCCTTGACGACGCCCCAGGGGGCGTTCAGAGCGCCAGCGGTGGCAAAGCGCTTCACGAAATTTCCTTGCAAGTCGAAAATGCTGACGACACCATTGCCTGCGCCTGGAACCGGGTCGTGCTTGGCGGCATCCTGCAATGCGTAGGTTACGAACACCTGGTTGCCAATCGTTTGAATGCCGAAAGGCGCGAAGCCGGCGGGGATAGTCGGATCGATGAACGCGCCAGGAAGCGCCACGGCTGTGAATCCGGGCAGGAAAGTGTCGATGAACCCGCCTTTGAAATCCACCACGGCGAGGGTCGGCTGGGCGACCGCTGAATTGAGCATGGCGATACCCGTATAGACGGCGCTGGCCCTGCGGCGTTCAAGTGTCGCTTGCTGCAGGAAATCGCCGTGAGCGTCCGGGCCCCACGCAAAAATGGAACCTTCTTCGGTGACCAAAATGAGGGGTTGAACAAGCGACGGGCCGCCAAAGGAGGAATTCTGGTCGGCAATGATTCCGGTTGGATGCTCAAGTCCGGTGCCGGCCGCGTTGGGGAGAGTGAAACTGCGGAAACCGACACTTAAGCCGGTGGCGTCATGTGAAGTAGCGCGCCCCGACTGGTTGTTCGCAATGAAAAATGGCTGGCCGGAAAGAAAAGAAATCCCCCATGGATTGAGCAAGGCCGGCGTCAAATTGTTTGCGACATCGGGCACGCTTGACGTGAGATCCGTCTGCCGGTAGGCAACCGACTGCGCGTTGGCGTCCGCAGTGCCAAATACCAATCCGATGAGAATCAAGCAGTAGAAATAAAAAACCATCTTGGACTTCAACATTTCGTCTCCTATGAATTGCAAATTCAAACTACCCGGAACGGCAAGAAAAGATGTCCGTCTGAAATCAAAAAGTCGTCAACTGGGAGTCAGGCAATTCGGTTCTCCGTACAGATATTCCGTTGACGAATTCCCCCGTGAGACGGCGAGCGGCTCGGAACCGTCTTGGCCAACGGGCTCTCCCTGCAACAACCGGCGCAGACTTTTGCGCGCTTTGTGCAGCTGCGATTTTGAGCAACCGACCGAGCATCCAAGCTGCTCAGCGATCTCGCGATGCCGGTATCCCATCACGTCGTGTAGCAGGAAGAACCGTTTGTAGCCGGCCGGGAGCCGGCGGATGGCGCGCTTGAGGTTGAGCCGGTCAATCACCGTGGGCACCGAAAGAGGATTGTTTCCGGATTCCCGGGGATCGGCGCTGCCAGAACCGGTGTCATCCAGGCTGTCCATCTGATTTTCGGCCGGGCGCTTGCGCCGCAGGTACATCAGAACCGCGTTGACGGAAATTCTGTGCAGCCAGGTGGAAAAAGAAGAGTCGCCTCGGAAGGTGCCGATCTTGCGGAAGAGCTGGAGAAACACCTGTTGTGTCAGGTCTTCCGCCTCGGCCATATTTCGAAGCATGCGCAGGCAGAGGCTGTAGACGTGCTTGCAATGAGCTTTGTAGAGGCACTCAAAGGCCATGGCGTCGCCCTGTTGAGCGAGGGCAATTGCTTCGCTCTCGTTCCACTCAGCCGCGGCTCGGTCTGTAATTGTCCCTTTCATACTGGTGCTCCTTTGGCGCGTCGCATGTTCACAACCGCGAACGATGCGGAATAACTCCCTAGGGCAAAAATTTGTAGCCGGCTCCGTGAACAGTGTGGAAATGAACGGAGCGGGACGGATCTTTTTCGAGTTTTTGCCGCAGCCTCAAAATCACGTTGTCCACGGTGCGGGTGCAGGGGTAGTTTTCGTAGCCCCATACTTCGTTGAGGAGTTCTTCGCGGGAGAGGACGCGGCGCGGGTTTTGCGCCAGGTATTTCAGGGTCTTGAATTCGAGGGGAGTGAGCGCCACAGGCCGGCCTTTCCGGGTCGCCTCCATGGAGGAAAAATTCACCTCAACATCGCTGAACGCCAGCCCGTTTTCGATTTTTTGGGTCTTGACCTGGGACAGCGCATTTTGGAGGAATTGCAGCAGCAGGGCGGCTCCGGGGTTTTCTGCCGGCGAAACGTTTCGGGCGGCTGTCGCTGGTGGAACCCCGCCGTCGCCGGTTGCGCCGGCTGGAACCATGACAATCACGGGTACGAATTGCGACAACTGCTGGGCCGCTTTCAGGCTCATCGTTCGTGAAGGTTTCGCCGGATCGGGGATGAAAAGCCTGGGAGACGGCTGAACCGCCTGCGGCACCAGTTGCGGAATCGGATTCTTTGCGAATGCGCCCATGTCTCTCTCTCTTTCTTTTTTCCTGCCGACTGCGAGTCGAACAAACTGCGTGCCAACTTCACTTCTACTTTTTCGCCTTCTGTGCGGGAGACTTCTTCGGCGGATTTCCCGCCGCTTCGCACGCCGGCGGTTTACCGCCGGAATCTCTGACCAAATCAAGACGCAGACCCATGAATTTCAGGAGTTCCTCCGTCGAGCGAAACCTCAGCTCGGTGCAGGAATCCACTTCCTCTACCCAGCCTTCAAACCGGCCTTCGGCTGGATTCGATTCGGGGCCCAGTTGAACTACAAATGCTCCGCGCATGTGATGACCTTAGGCGAGTCGGAAAGCGAAATCGTGACCCGCGGGTGACCCTTTCGGTCCAATTTTGGTGACGAAGGGTCCTGCCTGTTGCCTCACGAGTACCTCGTCAGGCGGCCGCTGGAAAAAATGGCGAGGCCGCGTTGGCCTCGCCAGGGTGAGCGCGACGAAATCCCCTACTTCTCGTCGTCGCCGATGAAGCGCTCGGTTGCCGCGCCGATCCAGCGGCCTGCAGCGCCGGCGGGAGCCGCGATGCGGACGAGGAACAGAGGGTTCGCGCAGGTTGCAGGAATGTTCTGGAGATGACCGGAGAACTCGGCATCGCCGTGCACGTTGAGAGTTACAGAGGCGGTGTCCAGGATCGCGACGGTTGCGGTGCCGGAGTTGCAGACGAGGGTGCCGACGACCGCGGAAACAGGGCCGGGAGTCCCAGTGGAATTTCCGCCGTTGAGCGTCAGCCCTTCGACTTCGAAGGAGGTTGCGCCGGTCGAAAGATTCACACTGGCGCGGCCGCTGCGAACGGTCCAGGGTCCTGCGCCGGCATGGATAGTTCCGACCGGGTTGTCAACGCCCGGAGCTGTGATTACACCGACGATGTTCCGCCAGCGAACCAGCGAGTCGTCGAGATCAAACGCGAAGACCGAAGATGCAAACATCAAAGTGAGCGCGACTGCCAACATTTTCTTCATTCTGATTACGTCCTTTAAAGTGAGATTCCAGTTCTGGCACATGGGCCTACCGGTTACAGGGGCAGAGTACCGGGAGAGGAATTGGAGGACATGACCGGGTGGTGACGATTTCGGTCCAATTTCGGTGACTACGGAGCCGGATTTTGTGCCAAATCCCGCTTTCTGCGAATCTTAGAGGGGGAATGCGGGGCAAATCAGTGAAGGTGTCAACTCCAGGTAAATATCGTAAACTCGCGAATACCGCTGCTTCCAGGACGCTCCTGCCAAGCGTATGAAGAGAATTGGACCTCGAAGATGAAGCAGTTCCATGCCTTTCGGCTCGATACCGTGAACCACTGCCTGTGGCGCGGGGAAGAGAGGGTGTCGCTGGCGCCGAAAGCGTTCGATGTGCTGCGCTATCTGGTGGAGCACGCGGATAGGCTGGTAACGCAAGAGGAACTGCTGAACGCCCTGTGGCCGGAAACCTACGTAAATCCTGAAGTCATCAAGAAATATATTTTGGGAATTCGGAAGGCTCTGGGCGATCCGCGTGACAAACCGGAATTTATCGAGACATTCCCGCGGAGGGGATACCAGTTCATCGCCCCGGTGAGCGAAGTGATTTCCGGAGCGCCGACAGGTTGTGGCACGAACGCCGCGCGAAAAATGGTTGGCCGCGAAGGAGCGATGGCCGAACTGGACGATTATCTGGGCCAGGCCCTGAATTCTCAGCGGCAGGTGGTTTTCATCACCGGTGAAGCGGGAATCGGGAAGACAACCCTTGTGGATGTTTTTCATCAAGAGGTTGCCAACCGCCCCAATCTGCGAATCATTCGCGGACAATGCGTTGAAGGCTTCGGCGGTAAGGAAGCCTACTATCCGGTGCTGGAAGCGATTGGCCAGTGGGTTCGCGAAGCGGGCGGCGGAGAGGTGATTGCAACACTGGCGAAGCAAGCCCCAACATGGCTGATCCAGTTCCCTTCATTGATAAGGCCAGAACAGCGGGAGGCACTGCAAAAAGAAATTCATGGTGCGACACGCGAGCGGATGGTGCGGGAAATCTGCGAAGCGCTGGAAACTCTGACGACGCAAGATTCACTGGTGCTGGTGCTGGAAGATCTTCACTGGGTGGATCCGTCGACGCTGGATTTCCTTTCCGCGGTGGCGCGGCGCAGGGGTCCTGCGAAGTTGCTGGTGATTGGGACCTATCGCCCCGCCGACCTGATTCTTTCGAAGAGTCCACTGAAGGTGCTGAAGCAGGATCTGGTGCTCCACAATCAGAGCCACGAAATCAGCCTCGAACGCTTGGAAGAACCCGATGTGGCGGAATACGTGGAAGTTCACTTCGCGAATGGAGACTTTCCCCGCGGATTTGCAAACCTGATTTACCGCCACTCTGGCGGCAATGCGCTGTTCCTGGCGAACATCCTGCGCGACATGGTGAAGCGGGGACTGATCGCGCAGGTGGATGGCGCTTGGAAACTGAAGGTAGCGCTGGAAGATGTGGAGCCACGCGTTCCGGAGACGCTCGATCAACTGATCGAGGCGCAATTCCAGCAACTGAGCGGCGAAGAGCAGCGCATCCTGCGGACCGCCAGCGTCGCTGGCGAGCGTTTTTCGGTCTGGGCTATCTCAACCGCCGCCGAACTGGAACCGGAAGTCATCGAAGACGTGTGCGAGAGGCTTGCCGAACGGCTGCAATTCATCAAGGCCGCCGGAATCAACGCATTGGCGAACGGAGAAATTTCCGCGCACTACGAATTCCGTCATTCGCTCTATCGAGAGGTGCTGCACCGGAGACTTTCGGAAGTCGCCCGCTCGAAACTGCATTTGCAATTGGCGCAGCGGCTGCAGGCCCTTTGCGACCCTTGCGAGCAGGAGCAATCGACCGAGCTTGCCATGCACTTCGAAGCAGGGCGCAACTATGAAGAGGCGATTCGCTACCTGATCGTTGCGGCGAAGAATGCCGCTCGAAGATTTGCCTATCAGGATTCGATCGAAATTCTGGGGCACGCGCTGGAACTGATCGCCCAGGTTACGGCCAGCCATCGCGCGGAACTGAAGACACAAGTTCTGGTACAGATCGGCGACATCCATTACGCGGTGGGGAACATGGATGAATGCGCACAGGCTTACGAGAAGGCAGCCGCTTTAGCAGCAGAGGCTTCGCTCGGAGCAGCCCAGGTAACTGCGTTGATTCGCCTGGTGCATCCGATGGGTCTGATTGATGTGGATCGCGCCGTTGAGGCCGTCGAACAGGCGGATCAGATCAGTGCTTCACTGAATGACCCCATTCTCCGCGCACGCACCCGAATCCTTGCGCCATGTGCGCGGCTGTATTACCACACCTGGCGATCGCGGGACGCGGAACTCTATACTTCCGCCAAAGAAACGATCGACCGGCTGACCGGCGGGCTCTATCCCGAAATGCATTACGCCCATCTTCACCCGCTTCAAGGCAGGTATCGAGAAGCGCTCCGAATCGCCGAAGACGGCATTCTGAAAATCAGCGAGACCTCCAATACCGTCGCTTATCTTCTAGCCCTTGGCGCGAAAGCCATGGCGCTGATACATCTCGGTCGGCTAGGCGAGGTGCTTCAATTGCTGCGCGCGGCCATTGAGCGGGCGGAAAAGAATGGCAACGACCCGTGGGTGCTGAAAATCCGCGAAGCCTGGCTGCGTACCGTGGCCCTGGATTTCACCGGCGCCCAGGAGTTATGCGACGCGATGATTCGCTCGAATTCGGGTTATCCCACGGGACAGTCGAAGGCCATCGGGTGGTTTGCGGCCGGGAATGCCGCGCTCCTGGAGGGGAGACATGCCGAGGCACTGCAAGATTTCCAGCGGGTGATCGACGCGGACGTGACGCCGAAGTTTTTCCTGCACTGGTACTGGCGAATGCAGGCCCAGTTCGGTGTGGTGAAGGTGCTGCTGGCTTTGGGAAAGATCGAGGATGCGCGCACAGAAACCGGCAGGATTCTGGATGCCGCGTTATCCACGGACGATCCCGGCTTGCAGGCGCTTGCGTGGGAGGTCAGTGCAAGACTCGCCATCGCGGAGAAGGACGGTAAAGCGGGCGAGAAGAGTATCCGGAACGGCGCAGCGCTTCTGGAGAAATTTGAACTTCCCACGGCGGCGTGGAGATTGGACGGGACTGCGTATGAGTTTTATCTGCAGGCGAAAAATGAGAAGGCTGCAGAGACGCACCGGAAGCGGGCGGAAAGTTGCATCCTGAAGATTGCAAACTCTTTCGCGCCGGACGAGCCGCTCCGCGCGACGTTTTTGGCGGCGGCTCCGATTCGGCGGGTCCTCGATGGACAAAGTGGCGGCCTGACGGCCCGAGCGCCTAAGTTAAAGCGCGGCGCGGTGCTATAGGCGAATGGTGTCGGCTGCGAGGTCAGGCCGGAGAAAAAATGGCCGTTTTGTTCTCCAGACTTTTCGCTTATCGTTAACCATCAAGCAATCCGATTCCGCCCCAAGACCCAGGTACCAAGTGGCCGACCCGGCCGGCGGGGACCGGGAAGCGAACGTCGAACATGAAGAAATTTCAATTTTTCCGGCTCGATACCGTGAACCACTGCCTGTGGCGCGGGGAAGAAAGGGTGTTGCTGGCGCCGAAAGCGTTCGATGTGCTGCGCTATCTGGTGGAACACGCGGACAGGTTGGTGACGCAGGAAGAAATTCTTAATGCGTTGTGGCCGGAAACGTATGTAAATCCCGAAGTCATCAAGAAATATATTTTGGGAATTCGGAAGGCTCTGGGCGATCCGCGTGACAAACCGGAATTCATCGAAACGTTTCCGCGGAGGGGATACCAGTTCATCGCCCCGGTGAGCGAAGTGATTTCCGGAGCGCCTGCCGGCTGCGGCGTCAGCGCCGGGCGAAAAATGGTTGGCCGCGAAGGAGCGATGGCCGAACTGGACGATTATCTGGGCCAGGCGCTGAATTCTCAGCGACAGGTGGTTTTCATCACCGGTGAAGCGGGAATCGGGAAGACGACGCTTGTGGATGCGTTTCATCAAGCGGTGGTGAGCTACCCAAACCTTCGGGTAATTCGCGGGCAGTGCGTGGAGGGCTTCGGCGGTAAGGAAGCCTACTATCCGGTGCTGGAAGCGATCGGGCATTGGGTGCGCGAGGCCAACGGAGGCGCTGTAGTGCAGACTTTGGCCAAGCAAGCACCCACCTGGCTGATTCAGTTCCCTTCATTGATAAAGCCCGAACAGCGGGAGGCACTGCAAAAAGAAATTCATGGTGCGACACGCGAGCGGATGGTGCGGGAAATCTGCGAAGCGCTGGACACTCTGACGGCGCAAGATCCACTGGTGCTGGTGCTGGAAGATCTTCACTGGGTGGATCCGTCGACGCTGGATTTCCTTTCCGCGGTGGCGCGCCGACGGGGGCCAGCGAAGTTGCTGGTGATTGGAACCTATCGCCCCGCGGACCTGATTCTTTCACGGAGTCCACTGAAGGCGCTGAAGCAGGATCTGGTGCTCCACAATCTGGGGCGCGAAGTCTGCTTGGAACGGCTGGAAGAACCGGATGTCGCGGAATACCTGGAGAGCCACTTTGCGGAATGCAGCTTCCCCGAAGGCTTGGCCGGCCTGATTTACCGCCATTCCGGGGGCAATGCGCTGTTCCTGGTGAACATCCTGCAGGATATGGTGAAGCGGGAATTGATTGCGCGAGAAAATGGAAGATGGACGCTGAAAGTGGCGCTTAAAGATGTCGAACCGAAAGTACCGGAGACACTCGATCAACTGATCGAAGCGCAATTCCAGCAGTTGAGCGCCGAGGAGCAGCGCATCCTGAGGACCGCCAGCGTTGCAGGAGAGCGATTTTCCGTCTGGGCCATTTCGACCGCAGCGGAAATCGAAGAAGACGCGGTGGAAGAGGCGTGCGAGAGGCTTGCTGACAGGCTCCAATTCATCCGGTCGGCGGGAATAAACGCGTTGCCGAACGGAGAGATTTCCGCACACTACGATTTCCGCCATTCTCTTTACCGGGAAGTCTTGTACGGCCGGCTATCGGAAGCGGCGCGCGCGCGGCTTCATCTGCTGCTCGCGCAGCGGCTCCGGGCGTTTTGCGATCCCTGCGAGCAGGAGCAAGCGACCGAACTTGCCCTGCATTTCGAGGGTGGCTTCGACTTTGAGCAAGCTACGCGCTACTTGATCCTCGCGGCGAAAAATGCGGTGGGAAGATTCGCTCATCGGGATTCGATCGAGATACTGAACCACGGCCGTGTGCTGGCGGCGAAGCTGAGCCCGGCGCTTCGTGATGAACTGGAAGTCAATATTCTTGAGTCGTTGGGAGGCGCTTATTTCGCACTGGGTGCACTGGTAGAATCTGCCGACGCCTACATGAGTGCGGCGACGCGGGCTCAGCAAGCAGGCCTGAAAGAAGCGCAATTGCGCTCGCTGATTGCCGCCATGTATCCGCTGGGCTTTATTGATCCGGGGCAGGGACTTGCGGCCGTGGAGGAGGCCGTCCAGGTCAGCAGAAGTGTCAACGACCCGGTACGCTTGGCCCAGACAGAGATGGTAGCCTCAGGGTGCCGACTGGTTTTCGACACGTGGAGCAAGGCGGACTCCGACCTGTGCAGGTCATCCTACGAGACGGCGGCACGGCTGGACCCCTCCGGGTTGAACGCCTACCAGCAAGTGGTATACGCACATTGTTTGCTTCTCCATGGCAGGTACCAGGAGGCAATGGAGTTAGGTGAAGCCGGTGTGCCCGACGGGGATCCCACTGCCCGCATGATGGCGCACTTCGGAGCGCTTAGCGTGAAAACCGGATCGCTTTTGAGCATGGGGCAATTTGGAAAATTGTTGCAACTCACGCGAGCCGGAAGAGCCACGCCGGACGAAAACCTGGCACGGTATTGGCTGTTCAGCTACCGCGAAGCATGGCTGCGCATCCTGGCTTTCGATTTCGAGGGAGCGAGACAGATTTGCCAATCCACGGGCAAGACCGAAGGAGAGCATCCCGACGGACAGGCCTCCACGCTTGACCAGATGGCAGCCGGCCACGCCGCGTTCTATGCGGGGGACTGTGCGGAAGCCTTGCAGCATTTCAGAAACGTATACGATTTGGGGGTGAGCACAAAATTTTTCCTGCATTGGGAGTGGCGCATGATGGCGCGGCTGGAGTCGATCCGTGTCTTGCTTCTGTCGGAACAATTCTTGGAAGCCCGCGCGGCGGCCGACGGCTGCCTTGACTCGATGCTTTGCATTGCCGATCCCCAGATGCTGGCGTTCGCCTGGGAAGTGAAGGCGCGATTGGCATTGGCGGAGAACAATGTGGCCGGAGCACGGGAGGCTATAGAGCGAGCCCTGGCAATTGTGGACAAGTTTGAAATTCTGGTCGCGGCCTGGCAGGTGTTTGCGACCGCCCGGCAGGTCTACCAGCAGGCGAAAGAGCCGAAGATCGCGGAAACGCACCGGCAACGCGCCGAAGCCTGCATTATGAAAATTGCGAATTCTTTTGCACCCGAAGAACCGCTGCGCGCCACGTTTCTTGCCGCGGCGCCCGTCTGCCGGATTCTGGAGGAAAGAGTTTCTGCCAAAGTGTCACGACTCCAGAAGCTGAGGCACGGCGCCACTCAGTGAGGGCAGGCCGCGATCTGCCAACAGAGGGACGAACTTCAGACCTGTCAATAAAGTTCATCTGTAATGAAGACTTGGAAATGGGAGAAGCGAATGAGCAGCGGAGTGTCGAAGGGCGGATGCAAAACGCGAAAGAGGAAAGAAGTCCGACCCTGCAGACTGATCGATAAACCGCAAGCTGGCGAGTATCCGGTTTATGCCGACAGGTACATCAGCCTGCTGCCCAACGACGGCATGATCTTGAAGCATTTTGCGGCAAATCTGGCGTCCACAAGAAAGTTTCTCTTGTCCATTCCCAAAACTCGGTTGCTGTATCGGTACGCAGAGGGAAAATGGACCATCAAGGAGATTCTTGGGCACCTCGTGGACGACGAGCGCATCTACGTTTATCGTGCGCTGAGATTTGCGCGCAACGATTCCACGGAACTTCCCGGCTTCGAGCAGGATGACTTCGCGCGCTATTCAGAAGCGAACAAGCGGGATGTCGGCGACCTGCTGGACGAATTCATGCTGGTGCGGCGCGCCACGATTGCCTTCTTCCAGAGCCTGGACGACGCAGCGCTGCTGAGGTCCGGCGTGGCCGACGGAAAGCGCTCCAGCGTGCGCGCGTTGGCGTATCACATCGCGGGCCACGAATTGCGCCACATGAACATCATCAAAGAACGCTATCTCAAATGAGATTGCGGGAATCCGTGTGAAAGCACCTGCGTGAGATTCGGTTGGCTTTACTTAGCGAACTTTCTCTGACAGCAGCGAACGCGCGTAGGCCGGACCTTTGCCGGCATCTTCGTGCTTGCAGTAGGCGTAGACGTCCACCCCTTTGAGAAGCCATTCATCAAAGCGCTTGCGCCAGGCAGCCAGTTGCTTTGCGGTGTAGTCTTCACGCCGAAGGCGAACATAGGTGAAATCGGCAGTAAGGACTTCCGGAGGTGTGTCCTTGTCTGTTTCGGCCAGGCAAAGAGCGGTTCCGTGGCGGCGGAGAACGGCGTATGTTTCCTCCGTGTACCACGATGGGTGACGCACTTCGAAGGCAAACAAAAACGCCGGCGGGCGGAGGGCGAGAAAGTCTTCGAGCAGGGGCTGGTCGAATTTGAAATTTGGGGGAAGCTGCACGAGAACGGGGCCGAGGTGGTCGCCATCGTTCAACACACTGGCCACTTCCAGAAACCGCTTCAAGGTGTCTTCACAGCCGCGGAGCCTCTTGATGTGGGTGATGTGCTGGTTGGCTTTCAGCGCAAACTTGAATCCTTCCGGAACGCTCTTCGCCCACTGCAAGAGCACGTTTTCCGTGGGCATTCGATAGAAAGAATGGTTGATCTCGACCGTTTTGAACTGGCCGGCATAATAGGTCAGCATTTCGCGGTCCGGGAGCTTTTCCGGGTAAAAACTCCCCTTCCACTGTTTGTAAGAGTATCCAGAAGTCCCAACCTGAAGCTGGCCTGTGCGAGGAATGGTGCACCTCCGACCTTTGAGATTTAATCACAGCTGCGATACGGGGAAAAGGCACTGCCTGTGAACGATCAGGAAGTTTTTTTCGCTCGCGGCGGTATGCGGCTGCTCAAAGCTTCGATGGCTTGCTCCAATCTTTGGCGCCGCTTCCAGAAATCGCCCCATAAATCACCCTTTTCCTTTAGTCGCGCAGAAATCGTCTTGATGTTCAGGTTGGCCGGTTGCAGATTGGGGCGCAGTTCGCGCGGCAACAGTGGGGTGGAAACAGGCGCTTGCGGAAAAGCACGCACGCAGTACGCAGCAGCCAGCGGGCGCCCGTGAGCATTTTGCTGCACGTCGATCAAGATGCGGCCGGCCGGCCGCTTTGCGACGATGCGTTCACTGGTGACCAGATTTGGGTGCTCGGCAGATACCGTGCGCGCGATGATTTCGCCGAAGGTGCGCAGTTGCTCGTATGTGTAGACCGGTTCCACGGGTATAAAAATGTGGATTCCCGTGGCACCTGAAGTTTTCAGGAAGTTAGCCAACTGGAGTTCTTCCAACTTTTCCTGAAGTGCTCGAGCTATGGTGACGACGGCAGAAAATTCCGTGCCGTCTGACGGATCCAAATCGAAGAAGAAGTAGTCAGGGTGATCAAGATCGTCGAGGCGATTGGACCACGGGTTATGGTCAATGCAACCGAGGCCCGTCAAAAAGAGAAGAGAAGCACGATCGCCGGCGGTCGCGTAATGAATTACTTCCCCGCGATGCTCGGAATCCACAGGAACCGTCTTGAACCAGTCCGGCAGGCCTTCGCGCACGTCCTTCTGAAAAAATGCCTGGCCCCTGATTCCGTCAGGGTAACGCCGCAGAACCAAAGCGCGATCGCGGAGAAAAGGCAGGATGTAATCAGCCATCCGGTAGTAGTAGGCCAGCAGGTCCCGCTTGGTGTAGCCGGATTCGGGGAAATACACTTTGTTCAGATTGCTAAGGCGCAGCCGTTTGCCGTCCAAATCGATAGTGACGGTTTCCGAACGACCCTTGAACAGCTCGCTTTCGATCTCGGCTTTTGAGTTGAGCACGCGCCCGACAATCTCCGGCGCGCGAACAATGGCTGGTGCGGCGGGCTCGGCAGGGGCCACTTCATTTTCCCACTGGCAATCGGCGGGACGCGCATCCTCGCGCAGCGCGATGAAAACGGGGTGACGCAGAATGTGCTCCTGTGTCCATCCGCTGAATTTGACGCGCGCCACGAGAGCAGGAGAGATCCAGGATGGCTTTTCGTTGGTTTCGGGCGTGGTATCGAATGGAGAAACGGAAGCCGCCAACTCATTGAACCTGCTGCTTAAATCACCAAGCTTTTTCGCGTCGAATCCACTGCCGACGTGTCCGATGAACCGAAGATTTCTTCCTTGATACAAGCCCAAGAGTAGTGAGCCAAAGGGAAGAGCAGAGGTGCGCGCTTCGGTCCAGCCTCCAACCACTGCGTCAACCGTCTTGGTAATCTTCAGCTTTATCCAGTATTGGCTTCGATCGGAAATGTACGGGCTGTCGGCGCGCTTCGAGACGATCCCTTCCAAGCCATTTTGTTCCGCCAGCGCAAACAACTCTTTTCCGTGTTCCAACTGATGATCGGCGAAGCGAAACCGCTCAGTTGTGAAAAGCAAACGCTGCAAAAGTTGCTTGCGTTCCAGCAGCGGCGCTGCACGAAGGTCATATCCGTCGCAGTAGAGAAGATCGAAAGCAAAGTAAACGACGGGCATCTGCCCAATGAGGCCCGCCCCGGGAGCACGTATGTGCATGCGTTCCTGAAGGCGTTCGAAGCTGCTGTGACCCTGGGCGTCCAGAGCGACGATCTCTCCGTCAATAATTGCATTGCGAGCGGCCAGGTCACGGGGAAGGGACGCGAGCTCGGGATAGCGTTTGGTGATGTCGATGCTGTTCCGCGAACGCAGCACCAGGCCGCCGTCCTCGATTCGCGCCAGCGCGCGAACGCCGTCCCATTTGATCTCAAAGAGCCAGTTGGGATCAGAAAAGGGTTGGCCGGCTAGCGTAGCGAGCATGGGTTCCACACGAGACGGCATTGCACCCTTGCGCGCGCCTTGCACTTCATTCGCTTGAATTGGGATTGCCCGGCGTTTCGGAGGCAACTCCTCCTTGATCTCGTCCAGCGTGCGTCCTGTAACGGCAGAACCGTCGTGTTCGTCGATGTTCCATGAAGAATCTTCGGCGGCGTCCTTGTGCTTGATCATCAACCATTCATTGCCCTTTTCACTCTGCTTCAGTTTCACCAGGACAAAACTGCCCCGCAATTTCTCCCCGTTCAAGCTGAACTTGATTTCTCCCTTTTCCAATTGCTTCAACGCAGGGAGATTGCCTTCGACACGAAACGTCCCCCGGTCCCAAATCATTACCGTTCCCGCGCCATAATTCCCTTCGGGGATTTTGCCTTCGAAGTTGGCGTAGTCCAGCGGATGATCTTCCGTTTGGACCGCGAGCCGCTTATCGGCGTGGCTCTGGGAAGGTCCCTTGGGAACTGCCCACGACTTGAGTGTCCCATCAATCGCCAGACGGAAATCGTAGTGCAGTCGCGTTGCTCGATGCTTCTGAACGACGAAAGTATCGCCATGCTCGGCCCCGGGACGAACTTCCAACTGCGGCAACTTCGGCTTTGGCAGGCGTGTGCGTTTAGCAACTGGGGAGGGTTGCTCCTGCACCTTACCGGGGATGGGTTCAGACTCGCCCGAAGGTTCCGGAGTGCGCTCGAACCGACGCTTTCGCCGGTATTCGTCCAGCTTGGCCATGGACGCATTCTATCTCAGACCCTTCTTACCCAGGCAGGCTTGCCTTTTTGGGGGTTTTGCGGGGATTTCGTCTTGCTTCTGACCTGCTAGGCGTCTACCCTGAAAAGACTCGCGTAATCCCTTGTCTTGGCAAAGGAGAGCTCCCATGGCCACAACTGTCTGGAAAGGCCATCTGACATTTGGCTTGATTTCGATGCCAGTGCGGATGTTTGCCGCGGCCCGCGGTGAACGAATCAGTTTCAACCAACTCCACAAGGAATGTCATTCACGGCTGAAGCAGCCGCTGTTTTGCCCGGTTTGCAACCGGAACGTGGAACGGTCTGAGATCGTAAAGGGCTACGAGTACGAAAAGGATCAATACGTACTCTTCAGCGAAGAGGAAATGGACAAAATTGAGCCTGCCTCCGCCAAGGTCATGGAGATTCTGGAATTCGTGAAGTTGAGTGAGATGGATCCGCTCTACTTCGATTCGTCTTATTACATCAGCCCTGAAGACGCGGGGGTAAAAGCCTACCAACTGCTCATGAAGGCCATGGAAGAGTCCGGTTACGGAGCCATCGCGAAGCTCACCATGCACCAGCGGGAGCACATCGTGATTGTGCGGCCGGGCACAAGAGGAATGACCCTGCACACGATGTTTTATTCGAATGAGATTCGCGCCGCGGAGTCCGTCCCAACCGACAAGATCGAATTGAAGGATCAAGAAAAGAAGCTCGCGCAGCAACTGATCGAGAGCCTTGCTGCTCCTTTCGATCCGCAAAAATATCGCGACGAATATCAGGAAAACCTGAAAGCCATGATTGCCGCAAAACTCAAAGGCCAGCAGGTCACCGAAGTCGCTCAGCCGCACCTTGCGCCGGTGATTGATTTGATGGAAGCTCTCAAGAAGAGCCTGGCGGAGAAGCAAGCTCCAGCCGCTCGGCCCGCCGCCGTATCACCGGCGGAAGTGGCGCAAGTATCAGCGGGAAAGAAACCTCCAACACGCGCCGTGCAGCCTGTCGCCGTTGCGCAAAAGAGGGCAGGAAAGAAAGCAGCGGGGTAGTTTCACAAGCAAATGGGTGCGACCGATCGATTCAGCCCTGAAAACGTGCAGCGCATCCTTGGTTTGACCGCGAGGCAACTGGATTACTGGGACCGCTTGCGCCTTGTCTCCCCCCAAAAAGAACAAGAAACTCGCTTCTACGATTTCCGCGACCTGATTGGCCTGCGCACCGTAAAGCAATTAGTGGAAGAAGGTGTACCCGCGAATCGCTTGCGGCGGGCGCTGGCCGCGCTCCGTGAGAAGCTCGTTCAGGTCCAGGCGCCGCTGACGGAGCTTCGGATACTTTCCGATGGGAAAGATGTGATCGTGGAACGGCACGGAGCGCGGCTGGAACCCCTGTCCGGCCAGTTTGTCTTGAATTTCCAAACGCGTGAGCTTGGTGAAAAAGTCTGCGTGATCGCCGAGCGCAACGCCGACGAGTGGCTGGCACTGGCACTGGAATACGAAGCCGACAAGAAGACGAGAGCCGAAGCGACGGAGGCTTATGACCGCGCGCTGCGTATTGACCCCGCAAAGGTCGACGCGCTGCTCAATTGCGGTACGTTGCAGTACGAGGATGGAAATTTCGAAAAAGCCTCTGAATACTTCAGCCGTGCGATTTCTGCGCAGCCCGACAGCGCCCTGGCGCACTTTAATTTGGGAAGCGTTTTAGAGGAAATGGGGGACATGGAGACGGCTCGGAAACACCTCCGCCAGGCAGTTCGACTTGATCCGAATTACCCCGATGCACAGTACAATCTGGCTTATGTCTGTGAAAAACTGAGCGCTTACACAGAAGCTCGAGAACATTGGGTGGAATACTTAAAACTGGACCCTGTCGGCCCCTGGAGCGACTACGCCCGGCAGAGGCTTTCTGCCTCCGTGTCCGCAAGATCCGTTGGCAAAATCTGAGCTGGAGCCAGTTTCCGGTTTGCCGTGAGGACTGCGGAGAGCAATCGTCAGGGCCAATCTACCGAGAAGAAAAACCCCATTTAATCGAGATGCCGATCTAAGTTGGCTCCCCGGGCTAGATTCGAACTAGCAACCCTTCGGTTAACAGCCGAATGCTCTACCATTGAGCTACCGGGGAACCGCGTAGGTAGGAACGAAGCGTTACTTGAAAAGTGTAGCGAAGAGGATGTTGGGGTGTCAATGAAACGCGGCGGTATTGCGATTGTGTGAGTCGCGCGCGAACAAAGCTATCGCCGGCGAATCAGAAGTGGAAGACGAGGTCGAGAGCGGCCTGGAAATTGTTCTGGGTCTGGTTGAAGAAGGTGGTATAAACCCAGTCTGTTTCGAGGCGCACGGAAAACCGCGAATGCAGGCGGTAATCCAGGCCAATACCGGCTTGCGTGGAAAACGCGCTGCGGCTGTTGCCCGCCGTTTGGGGCTGCAAATGTGCGCCACCCACCAAGGCGTGCACCCAGGGCTCGAACCGGTTGCGGCGAGCACCAACGCGGATTCCTCCGCCACCACCGAAATACTTCACATGCTCATTGACGTTAATCGCGGGAGCGAAGCCGGTGATGATGTTGCCCTCGACGGCGAGCCAGCTATTCGTAAAGTAGCTGACCGTGGTGTTGGTGCCGACGAGGCTGGCGTCGATGATGTTGGACTGGAAGCGGTAAAAACCGACGCCAACAGCCAATTGCCAGCGGTAATCGTCGCGATTTCCATAAATAAAATTGGGTTTGGGGGCAGGAGCAGCGGGAATCGGAGCGGCCTCGGCAGCGGCCGGCGTCGCGGCATCCGAGCTGCGCGAGTCGCTGATAGCGGTGTCGATCAGGTTGATCTGAGCGGCGCTGGTGTCGCTGAAGGGGGCGGCGACATTTTGCGTGCTGCGTTCGATGGACGGGGTGACGCCAGGCTGTTGCGCGCGGACTGCACACGCAGACGCCAAGATGATCGCCATTCCCAAGATTGGCTTCTTCATACCGATTGTCCTCCGCCTCTCGTAACGGCGCCCCCACGGCGCCGCGGCGCTAAATTGCCGGGCCAAAGAATCATAACCCGCCCGCCCGGAAAAGTGTCGCAAAGAAGTTGCGCGGCGAAGCCGAGACGGACGAGATGAAAATACTATAGCGCAGAAAGAGGCGAGCGGGAGAGAGAGATGAAGGAAAGCGCCGGGTAGTCATCAGGCCCCCGCAGGAAAAATGCGGAGGCCGGACGGGAGGAGAGAGGGAAGAACTTTATTGAGTAAGTGCGTAGTTGTGCATACCGGCGCCGAAAGAGAAGCCTGCGCCAGCGACTTGAGGAACCCACCAGAATTTACGAAGCGAAGGATGGCTGCTGGTCATCATGCGACGGCCGACATAATCCATCACGGCCGGGCTGACCTGAGTGGCGGCGTAGATGGCGTTGGAGTGTGCAAAGGGACGGAGCAGCGGGTTGCCTTCGGTGCCGTAGTTACCGGAAAGGGCGCGGCGCGTGGAATACGCGTCGAAGGCGGCGGCGCTGTGGCCGACGGCCATGAAGGTATACCAGAGTTTTTGCTGACGCGGCGTGGGAAGCGGGCGTTCCATGGCCGGCTTGATCGCGGAGTTCGAGAATGGCTTGATAGCGATGGAGTTTGACTCGGCGGTGGCTTCGGATTTGGCGATCGGGGCGTCGGGAAGAGCGGGGCGCGCGGCCGAGTCTTTGGAAGAATCAGAGGCGACTGTTTTGGCGGCGGCCGGAGAATCGTTTGCGGCCGGTTTGGTGGCTTCGGAGCTTGGAAGCCACATAAGGAGAAGAGCAGCGGACAGTAACAAAGTGCACCTCAGGGTCGCAACCCGTGGTGAAGATGCGGAGGGCAGCGACAGGGGAAGCTTAGCTGTACCGGGGTACAGGTGTCACTGGCCCATTGGTCACGTTTTGGGTGGTACTTCAGGATGGCTACAGGACGTTGGTAGGAGAGTTACTCCCCTCCCCCCTGTTTTTTGAAAGTGATAGATATTGCAGGAGGATGAAGTTGTTTGTTTTGTATCAGTTTTGGAAGTGATGGAAATAAAGGGGTTAGGGGGAGGGGGATTTTAGGGTGGTACGGGTAACTATGGGGTAACGAGCGGCCGCGACGGTCGGAGGAATTGGGGGCATGCGCTAAGTGGTGACACAACTCCCTGATGTGACGATACAGGAGTGGATATGCGTGAGTCAAGTAACAGTACGGTAACCTACGAGACACAAAGGAATGGGGAGGCGCGGCTTGCCGGGAAGATGGCCGTCCGCCCAACGGCGGGATTAGATGAAAGCCAGTTCCAAACAAGCGAAGAGCGGGCCGGGCGAGCCCGGCCCCTACAAAGGAAACAGTCCGAGGAATCAGAAGGAGAAGGCGGCGTAAAGCCGCCCCTACATTTGCGCCTGTGCAGGCGGCCGATCTGAAGTTCGGCCACTACATGGGCGGGGAAATTGACGGGCCCCTTCGCGAGTCTCAGGGCAAGGATTAACTGCTATAATCGCGCGCAATTGATGGGTGGCGGACGAAGCGAGGTGATATGGCGGGAATGGAATCGTCTTCGGCGAAGCGGGCGCGGATACCGATGAAGGGGCCGCAGGCTCCGCGGTTTATTGTGATTGAGGGACCCTTGCGGGTGGGAAAGACTACGCTGGCCCGAATCCTGGCGGAGCGGTTGCACGCGCGGCGGATTTATGACTGCGAGGACAATCCGTTTCTGGCAGAGTTTTACGACGAGAAGCCGGGAGCGGCGCTGCGGGCACAGATGTATTTTTTGATGGAGCGGCAGAAGCGGACGCGTGAGGGGTTGGCGGGGGATACGCCGGGTCCGGTGATCAGCGATTTTCTGATGGAGAAGGACAGGATTTTCGCGAATTTGAATCTGGATGACAAAGAATTGAAGCTGTATGAGCGATATTACGAGGCGCTGACGGCGGAGATTCCCGAGCCAGACCTGGTGATTTACCTGCAGGCGAAGCCGGAGGTGCTGCGGGCGCGGATTGCGAAGAAAAAGGCGGCGGAAGAGAAGCAGATTGCGCCGGAGTATGTGGAAGAGGTGGCGCGGGCGTACGAGCATTTCTTTTTCCGTTATGAGGCGGCGGATCTGCTGGTGGTGGATACTTCGGAAATTGATTTTGTGGAGCGGAGCGAGGATTTGCAGCAGTTGTTGAAGAGATTGCAGGAGCCGGTGAAGGGGACGCAGTATTATTTGCCGCTGGGGGGCGAGTAGGAGTTTATTAGGGAAGAAACCCATCTTCTAATAATGTAGCGCCAGAACGACCCATTGAGGTTTTGAATCCAAGCGCCAGCTTGTTCGGTATGCTAGGCCACCTCGCCAAATGCAAATGATCAGAGAAAGCCTAAAGCTGATTTTTCTATTGTGCCTTGCGACGCCACCGGTATGCGGACAAAAACTCGAAATTGTTAGTTCTAGGCCGCAGACCATGCCGGGGATCGTCTTGGGGGCAGTTTTCAATGAAAATAAGAATGAGTTTTTTATTCAGGATTTTACCTTTCGGAACACAGCGGGCGGCCAAATAGGACAGAGGAGAATTTCATCCTGGAATTTGAGCAGTGGGGAGATGAAGGGAAATCCTCGGATTGACGAATATCCCGCTACTTCTTCGAGTTACCCCTGCGGGCGAATCGAGTTCGTTCCTAGCATGAATGCCGTTGTTGTGTGTAGCCAAGGCTCATCCCTGGAATTTTTAGACGGCGGCAGTCTGGTGTTGAAAGAGAAGATGGAGTTAATTAATCGCGGAACGATCTTCGATTTCGCCATCGATAAAGGCGCGAATACATTGTTGGTCCTGTCCCTTTCAACTGATAAAAAAGTTCACATAGCCTCCTATTCTTTAAGCGACCGAACGCAAAGGTCCGACCTTGTCCTTGAGCCAGGCTACGCTACCAGCACGCTTTCGGTTGCAATTTCTCCATCGAGCAGACTCGCCGCCGTTACGACCACACTTTCTGAGAAAGGAAAAGGCACTCTTTATTCGTGCACATACGATCGGAGGGTGGAATGTAAAAGCCTGGGAGATGGTCCACCAATCTCTCAAATTGATTTTCTTGGGAAGCAACTTTTATTCGCCCCTTCGTCCTTTCCAGACGACAAGCGAGCATGTATTACCTCTGTCAATCTGAGTACAAATCTACGCACCAAGGCATACTGCGCTCCCAGAACGGGAGTTCATTTTGCTGTGGGCGTAATCGAAGAAAAATACATAGTCGGTTACACAGGTCTGAGGAGTACCAATTGGCTGACCGAGAACGCGAAGGTAGTAGAAAACAGCTTCTCGGTGTGGAGACCAGAAAATAAGCAGTCGCAGGCAAAAGTCAACGATCCGACGAATGACAAAGGGTTGCAGCTTTTTCTCATTGTAACCAGTAAGTCGATGCCATACTTCATTGCGTTTGATTTCTCTAATGAGTTCTGTTTGTACAAGATAAAGGAAGTTGAGTAATCCCACTGGCATATAGACTGGGGGAGGCAAGTCTTCGACCTACGTCGCACCTTTCGAAGAGATCTTAAAACCTTGCCACGGTCCCTCCACTCCGCGACCCGGCGCGCCAAACTGCGGCGCGAAGAAAAAACCGGGTCGCTCCGGTCGGGATGACAGACAAACATCTTTGAACAAGAATTGTTCGCTCGATACAAGTCACTATTTTGAGGAGAAAACCGATGGAACTGTGGACGCGGAGGAAGTTTTTTGTGGGGTCGGTGGTTGGAGGGGCGTTGGCAGGGGCTGGGCGGTTGTTTGGTAAGACTCTAGGGACGGGCGAAACGGCCAGTGAGGGCGTTGCGGAGGCGGCTCTCGCGGCGGGGAGCGCGCGGCCGGTGATGGTTTCTTCGGCTAATGGGGTGAATGCGCTGGGGCGCGGGATGGAGATTTTGAAGGGTGGCGGGGATACTTTGGACGCGGCGGTGGCCGCGGTGACGATCGTTGAGGATGATCCGAACGACGATTCCGTGGGGTATGGCGGGTTGCCTAATGAAGAGGGCGTGGTGGAGTTGGACGCGAGCGTGATGCACGGGCCGACGCGGCGGGCTGGGAGCGTGGCGAGCGTACAGAAGATCAAGAATGTGGCGCGGCTGGCGAAGACGGTGATGGAGCGGACGAATCACGTGATGATTGTGGGCGACGGCGCGCGGCGGTTTGGCGTGGCACAGGGGTTCGAAGAGATGAACCTGCTGACGGAGCATTCGCGGAAGATCTGGCTGGCGTGGAAGGCGAAGACGAGCTTCAATTGGCGGCCGGGGATTGATAGCCCAGAGTGGAAGGAGTACATGGCGCAGTTGTTTGACGGGGATGCGGAGAAGATTGCGTATGCGGAGGAGAAGATCGCGCATCCGATCACGGGGACAATTAATTGTTTGGCGGTGAATGCGAAGGGCGAGGTGAGTGGGACGACTACGACTTCAGGATTGTCTTGGAAAATTCCGGGGCGGGTGGGGGATTCACCGGTTATCGGAGCGGGCTTGTATGTGGATGGAGACGTAGGTGGGGCGGGGTCGACGGGGAAAGGCGAGGAGAATATCAAGATTTCCGGTGGGCATACGATTGTGGAGATGATGCGGAAGGGGATGAAGCCGACGGATGCATGTTTGGAGGCGCTGGGGCGGGTGGCGCGGAATTACAACGGGGACAAGAAAAAATTGGCGACGTTTCATTTGTATTATTACGCGGTGAATAAGGATGGGGAGTTTGGAAGTGCGTCGCTTTGGAAGAATGGGTATGAGGCGGGGAAAGTGGCGAAGTTTGCGGTGTGCGATGGGGCGGGGAGCCGGTTGGAGACGTGCAGGGCGTTTTTCGATGAAATAGGTGGAGATCAGTAGATCGAAGAGGGCCGGGTAAACCCGGCCCCTACAAAGTGAGCTATGGATCGGGCGAATGTTTTGATCGTTGGGGGCGGGGTGGTGGGTTGCGCGGTGGCGGAGGCGCTTTCGCGGCGGTGGGCGGATGTGTTTTTGGTGGAGAAAAATCCGAAGTTTGGGATGGCTACGAGTTCGCGGAACAGCGGCGTGATTCATTCGGGGATTTATTATCCGAAGGATTCGTGGAAGGCGAAACTTTGTGTGGCGGGGAACCGGCTGACGAAGGAGTTTTGTGTGCGGCATAAGGTGCCGCACCGGACTACGGGGAAATTGGTGGTGGCAAAGGATGCTGGCGAGGAAGCGGAGTTGTTGGCACTGAAGAAGAAGGGCGAAGAGAACGGCGTGGAAGGATTGCGGTTGATTGATGCAGTGGAGATTCGCCGGCAGGAGCCTCATGTGAAGGGGCATGCGGCGCTGGAGGTGCCGTCGACGGGAATTTGTTCGGCGGAAGAGCTGGTGCATGCGTATGCGCGGGTGGCGGAGGGGCAGGGCGCGCACCTGGTGAATTACGCTACGGTCGTGAGAATGGAGCCTCAGAAAGATTCGGTGCGAGTGACTTTGCGGATTGGGGATGAAGAAGCGTCGGAGGAAGAGACGATTGAGGCGCAGTGCGTGGTGAATTCGGCGGGATTGTATGCGGATGAAGTGGCGGGGATGCTGGGGCCGCGGCCGTGGAGGATTTATCCTGTGCGCGGGGAGTATTGCGAGATTCGCGGAGCGAAGGCGGAGTTGATACGGAATCTGGTTTATCCGCTGCCGCATCATGACCAGTTGACGCTGGGCGTGCATTTTACGAAAACGCTTTGGGGAACGACGCTGGTGGGGCCGACGGCGACGTATGTGGATGGGAAAGAGAATTACGAGCGGGGGCGGATGGAGATTGCGGAGTTTGCGGCGGATGCGAAGACGATGTTGCCGGAGATTTCGGCAGAGGATTTACAACTGGGATATTCGGGATTGCGGCCGAAGTTGAAGGCGGAGGGAGAGAAGGGTGTTGCGGATTTTGTCATTGAGGCTGACCGCGAGGTGCCGCGGATGATTCAGTTGGTGGGGATTGAGTCGCCGGGATTGACGGCGGCGGGGGCGATTGCGGAGCGGGTGGCGGGGTTGGTAGGAGAGGTGTTGGGGTAGGGGTGCGTGGTGCATGACCCGCGCGCCGGGAAAAGAAGATGTGGGTCGGAGTACAGCGAATCACGATGGGGTTAGAGTGTTGCCACGGTCCCTCCACTGCGCGACCCGGCGCGCCAAACTTCGGCGCGGAAGAAAAAAGCCGGGTCACTCCGGTCGGGATGACAGACGAAGAAGAGCGGCCCGCCTCGGAAGGCGGGCCCTACTTTGTAGAAGGACTTTAAGTTGAGGTCCTGAGCGCATCCTCGTCGGATGCGCGAAGGGTGACAAGGCTTTTAAACCTGGCTCAAGTTTCCGATTTTCCAATCATTCGACAACTAAGCGGAGGAATTTTTTCTTGCCAATGCGTACTTCATATGACCCAGATTGCCACAAGTCGATCTTAGTGGCTGGGTTATTTTCCACTTGACCGTCAATTTCGAATCCTCCTTGCTTAATAACGCGTTCGGCCTCAGAGGCGGAAGGCACTTCCCCCAGGTACGCGAGCAATTTTGACCATTTTTCAGGACCCTTAGGCAGATCGGTTACCATGTGGCTAGAACTGCCTGAATCCGTTTTCGACCGGAGAGAAAAACCCATTGGCATTCGCTTTAGCCGAATCTCTTTCACCTCGGTGGGAGATTGGCGGTCGCGGAAGACGCGTTGGAAATTTTCGGCGGCTTTGCGGGCGGGGTCGGGGCCGTGGAAGCCGGAGACGATTTCTTCGGCGAGGCGCATTTTGGCGTCCATGGGATGGAGCGAGCCGGAAGAGACTTCCTGCTTAAGCGCGTTGATCTGTTGTGGCGTGCGGTCGGTGGTGAGTTCGTAGTAGGTCCACATCAGGTCGTCGGGGATGGACATGATTTTGCCGAACATGTCGGCGGGAGGCTCGGTGATGCCGATGTAGTTGCCGAGGCTCTTGGACATTTTGCGCTGGCCATCGAGGCCGACGAGGATGGGCATGGTGAGAATGGCCTGGCCGGGGAGGCCGTATTCGCGCTGGATTTCGCGGTGGACGAGGAGATTGAATTTTTGTTCGGTGGCGCCGAGTTCGACGTCGGATTTGAGGGAGACCGCGTCGTAGGCGGTGAGGAGCGGATAGAGCAGCTCGTGGACGGAAATGGGGTGGCCTTCGTCGAGGCGCTTGCGGAAGTCTTCGCGTTCGAGCATGCGGGCTAGACGATAGTGGGAGCAGAGGCGGACGACGGCTTCGGCGGAGAGTTTGCCGAGCCACTCGCTGTTGTAGCGGACTTCGGTTTTTGCGGGGTCGAGGATTTTGAAAACCTGGGCGAGATAGGTTTTGGCGTTGGCGTCGACCTGTTCGCGGGTGAGCGGCGGGCGTGTTTCGGAAACGCCGGTGGGGTCGCCAATCATGGCGGAGAAATCGCCGATGAGGAAAACGGCGGTGTGGCCCATGTCCTGGAAATGTTTTAGTTTGCGGAGAACTACCGTGTGGCCTAAGTGGAGATCGGGAGCGGTGGGGTCTACGCCGAGATAGATGCGGAGAGGCGTGTTGGTTTTTAGGGATTTTTCGAGGGCGGCACGGAGTTCGGGTTCGGGGATGATTTCGGCGGCGCCTTTTTTGAGGTAGGCGAGTTGTTCGTCGACGGGTTTGAAAGAGTTGGAAGTCATGGATGAATCGAGTATCGCAGAAAAAGCGCCCGCCTCGGAAGGCGGCCGCTACAAAGACAGGCTTGGCCACCTGAAGGTCGCCGCTACACGGAGCTGATTACGCGGCGGCCGGCGATTTTGTAGTTCCCTTCCAGGATGATTTTTACAGCTTGAGTGTAGATGCGATGTTCCTCTTTCAGGATGCGCTCGGACAAAGTGTGCTCGTCGTCGGTGTCGAGGACTGGGACGGCGGATTGCAGGATGATGGGGCCGGCGTCGAGATTTTCATCGACGAAATGGACGGTGCAGCCGGCGAATTTTACGCCATAGTCGAGGGCTTGCTTTTGGGATTCGAGACCGGGGAAAGAGGGGAGAAGCGATGGGTGAATGTTGAGGATCCGCTGAGGGAAAGCGGCTACGAAAAATGGAGAGAGGAGCCGCATGTATCCGGCGAGACAGATGAGGTCGACTTTGTATTCGTGGAGGACGGCGGCGACCTGGCGGTCGTAGGCTTCGCGTTCGAGACCCTTGGAGGGGATAGCGCGGACGGGAATGTTGCGGGCGCTGGCGCGTTCGAGGCCTGGCGCGCCGGGCTTGTTGCTGATGACGACGGCGATTTCGGCGTTGGGGATGCGGCCGGCGGAGACACTATCGGCGAGGGCTTCGAAGTTGGAGCCGCGACCGCTGAGAAGAACGCCGATGCGATGAGTCATGAATAGAAAACTTAACACAGGTGCGGGGGGCGGCAAAATTTGGGGAAAAGACAAGAAACTGATTTAACACAGAGGGCACAGAGGAGGCACAGAGGGCACAGAGAAGGGTGGACTGTCTCAGCGATTTGAGTGTTGTTGAGTTGTTGCCACGGTCCCTCCACTGCGCGACCCGGCGCGCCAAACTTCGGCGCGGAAGAAAAGGCCGGGTCGCTCCGGTCGGGATGACAGGTTTGTGGCGACGATTGTAGGTTAGTGTTTTGGAGGGGCAACGGCCTGGGCGAAGGTGATGAAGTGGCCGCTGGGATCCTTGACGCTGAATTCGCGCATTCCGTAGAAGGCGGTGCGGACGGGCATGACGAGTTTGACATCTTTCATGGCGGCGAGGACGGTGTCGAGATTGTCGACTTCCATGTAGAGATAGGAAGGGCCTTTGCCGGCGGTGGCGGCGACTTCTTTGGGCGCGTCTTTTTCGACGCTGGCGTAGGTCTGGTACATCACCTCGGCGGTTCCCTTTTGGAAGGCGACGAAACCGAGCTTGTTGCCGTCGGGGACTTCGATGGTTTTGGTGAAGCCGAGGCGGTCGACCCAGAAGGGGATGACCGGCTCGATGTCCTTGACGAGCAGGACGGTGGTGAGGCGTTTGACGTTCATGGGATTTTTCTCCTGAGATGAAATGGAATGCGGCGAGAGGAAACCGAGAACCAGGGCAAAAGCGGCCAGGGGGAATGGGAAGATGCGCATGGGTGAAAATCTCCTTGACGAGACCACTAGTCTTAATTAGACTAGATAAGGATAAAGAGTGGGAAATTCGAAGTCAAGGAGATTTTTATGGCAACGACATCCAGCGTCCGGGGCAAGCAATTAGGCGACTTGATCTCGATTGGGCCGGCGATGCTGCGAGACTTTGCGCAATTGAAGATTCGCAGCGTGGCGCAACTGGCGCGGCAGAACCCGAAGAGGATGTATGAACGGCTGAACCGCTTGAGCGGGCAGCGGCAGGATCCGTGTGTGTTGGATACGTTTTGCGCTGCGGTGGCGCAGGCGAAGAATCCTCGGCTGCCGGCGGAAAAATGCCAGTGGTGGTATTGGAGCAGAAAACGCAAGATGGGGAAAAAATGAGGAAGAAATTGAACGCTGAGGCGCAGGGAGCGCGGAGCTACGGACGGAAAGAAAAAAAACATCGCGGTGCGAAACGGAAATTGGGGCTGACCACGCCGGACCTGGTGCTGCTTAGTTTGTTGGCGGAGCGGCCGATGCACGGGTATCAGGCGAACTTGGAATTGGAGCGTCGCGAGATTCGGGATTGGGCGGGGATTTCGCGGCCGCAGGTTTATTACTCGTTGGAAAAATTGGCGCGGGCGGGAATGATCCGGGGATTGGAGACGGATGAGCCTGCGGCGGGTCCGGAGCGGAGCGCGTTCGAAACTTCCGCAAAGGGGAAGGCTGCGCTTGCAGAGGCATTGGAGCGCGAGGAGTGGACTACGCAGCGGGAGCGGCCTGCGTTTCTGACGTGGGTGGCGCTTTCGTGGCAGGCGCGGCCGGGGGTGTTTGAGAAACAGATGGAGCGGCGAAGAGGGTTTCTGGAGAAAGAGGTTTTGCGAGAGAAGGAAGTTTTAGCGTCGATTTTGGAAGAGGTGGGGCATCCGTATCATGAAGCGGTTTGGATGGTGGGATTCATGATCGAGCAGTTTCAAGTGGAATTGGCGTGGCTGATGAAATTGGCGGAGGAGTTGCCGAAGAGGGAACGCGCGCGGCGGCCGGATTATGTGTTGGGGGAGTGAGGAGCGGCTCGGGGACTCGCCGCGGGCACGATGTATCGTGCCCCTACGCTGGCAGCGAGATTTGGTGGTGGGGCTGAGGCCGTAAAAGCGGGAGCTTTGCTCCCGCACTCAATATCAGAGATTGAGGGCGCCGGAATAGATCAGGCGGGCTTTGCCGGTGTCGCCGCGCTCGATGCGGCCGATGCGGAAGAATTTTTCGCGGCGGCGTTTGAGGTCGGCTTCGGCTTCTTTTACGTGGTCGGCGGGGACGATAACGATCATGCCTACGCCCATGTTGAAGGACTGGAGAAGTTCGTCGGTGTCGATTTCGCCGAGCTTGGCGAGGTATTTAAAGATGGAGGGGATGGGCCAGGCGTCGAGATCTATGATGGCTTTGATGCCGCTGGGGAGAACGCGGGGGAGATTGCCGGGGATGCCGCCGCCGGTGATGTGGGCCAGGGCGGAGATCCAACCCTTATTGAGAAGACTTTTCAGGGCGGGGGCGTAGCAGAGATGGGGCTTGAGTAGTTCGGCGCCGATTTTGTTGCCGACTTCGGCAACGTATGTGTCCGGCTTGAGCTTGGCGATTTCGAAAGCGAGTTTGCGGGCGAGGGAGTAGCCGTTGGTGTGGAGGCCTGCGGAGGGAAGCGCGAGGAGCGTGTCACCCGGCTTTACGTTCTTGCCGGTGAGAATATTCTTGCGCTCGACGATGCCGACGATGAAGCCAGCGAGATCGTATTCGCCCACGGGATAGAAGCCGGGCATCTCGGCGGTTTCGCCGCCGATGAGGGCGCAGCCTGCTTTGCGGCAGGCGCGGCTCATGCCGTCGACGAGCTGCTCGACGACGTTGGGTTCGAGCTTGCCCATGGCGAGGTAGTCGAGGAAGAAAAGCGGCTCGGCGCCCTGGACGAGGATGTCGTTGATGCAGTGATTGACGAGATCGCCGCCAACGGTGGAGTGAACTCCCATGGCCATGGCGATTTTTAGTTTTGTGCCGACGCCATCGGCGCTGGAAACGAGCACCGGCTCTTTGTATTTCTTGTGGTCGAGGGAGAAGAGCGCGCCGAATCCACCGATGCCGCCGAGAACGGCGGGCGTGAAGGTGCGGCTGGCGAGATGGCGGATGCGCTGCTTGGCGTCATCGGCTACGGCGATATTGACTCCGGCATCGGCGTATTTCATGGTGAGAGGCCTCGACGATTCGATGCGTGATGCTGGAACTGGCGGTGCGGCTTGCCGGATCAGAACCTGCGGTTCGGTGGGTGGCCGCGAGGTAAGAGAACACGACAGAGGTCACACTGTGGGCAGAACGTAAAACTGCTTACGGTCCGATCGGCAAAGCTTTCTTCAGGGGCTAAAGCCCATTCGTCTTGGGAGGCCCTACGCCGGGGCTAAAGCCCCGGCCTCCTAAAGAAAAGGCGCCCGCTTCGGAAAGCGACCGCTACAAAACCAAGCTGGGCCACCCGTTCCTTCGTCAGGGCAAGCCTGAAGGCGGCCGTTACGACTACAAGAGTTTAAAACACATGGAACAGCCTGCGCCAGCGGATGGTGCCGGGATGAATGATGGCATTGCCGTAGGCTAGGAAGCGGGCGCCGATGTCGCCGTTCCAGGCATCGCGCGGTGCGTCGAGCGACATGTAAATGAGCACCGGCGTGCCGAGAATATCGTTGCGGGGAACGCAGCCCCAATAGCGGGAGTCGAGAGAATTTTCGCGATTGTCGCCCATGACGAAGTAGCAGTCTTTGGGAACGGTGAACGGTAAGCCTGTGAACGGGGCGATGAGCGACGACCGGCCGGGAGGCTCGCTGCGGCCGATGGTGTAATTTTCCACCAGTCTTTTGCCGTTGATCCAGACGCCACCGTCGCGGACGTCCACGGTTTCGCCGGGCAGGCCGATGACGCGCTTGACGTAGTCGGGCTGCGCGGGATCGAAGGGCGGTTTGAAAATAACGATTTGCTGGCGTTTGGGTTCGCGCCAGAGGGGAACGTGAATGTTGGTGAAAGGGATTCCGGCGTCGTAGCCGACGCGGCTCATGATGAGATGGTCGCCGATGAGCAGGGTGTTTTCCATGGATCCGGAAGGAATCACGCGGGCCTGGCCGAGGGTGCCGTTGATGAGCATGAAGGCGAGGATGACCCAGAACCAGGCGACGACTTCGCTTTTGACCTTGGCGCTCATGGAGGCGTCGGGTTCTTTGGCGGGGCCGTTTTTGGTTTTTACTTTGATTGCGTCAGCTTTCACGATTCACCTTGTCGAGCGATTCAGCGATGTCTCTATTCTAGCAGCGAACGATGGGGTCTTGGGCTGGCCGATCTAAAGTTCGGCCACTACATGGCAGTTAAAAGGTGTCGAAGAGGCGCTTCCAGCGAATCTCGCCAGGATGCAGGACGGCGCTTCCGTAGGCGCGGAGGCGTTCGAGGATATCGCCATTCCATGCGTCACCGGAGGCGTTCACGGACATGTAGATGGCCACGGGCGTGCCGAGAATGGAGCTGCGCGGTACGCAGCCCCAGAAACGGCTGTCGTAGGAGTTGCCGCGGTTGTCGCCCATCACGAAGTACTGATTTTCGGGTACGGTCAGGGGCGCTCCGTGAAATGGCGGAAGCAATTCATAGTGCGACGGTAGTTCGGTGGGGCCGGTGGTGTAGTTTTCCTGCAACTTCGCGCCGTTGATCCAGACGAAACCGTCGTGAATGTCGATCTTGTCGCCGGGCAAGCCAATTACGCGCTTGATGAGATCGGGTTGGTCTGGTTTGCCGTAGGGTGGCTTGAAGATGATGATCTGCTGGCGCTTGGGATTTCGCCACAGGGGAATGTGAATGTGCGTGAAAGGAATTCCGGCGTCGTAGCCGACGCGGCTCATGATGAGGTGATCGCCGACGAGCAGCGTGTTTTCCATGGAGCCGGAGGGGATGACGCGGGCTTGGCCTAGAGTGCCGTTGACCAGCATGAAGACGAGACCGATCCAGAACCACGCGAGGATTTCCTTTTTGACTTTGGCGCTGAGGGTGGGGGCGGATTGGTGGGCTGAGTTGGTTTTGGATTTTTGTTTGGTTGGGTCAGGTTTCATGATTCACCTTTATGCGGGGTGGCGGTTTTTTATTTTAGGACGATTTCGGAATGGCCGATCTGAAGTTCGGCCACTACATTAGGAGTCATGTTCCACTGCTACTGGCTCGGTGGGTTTTGCGTTTGCGTGGGATTCGCGGACTTCTAGTTGGACCAGGTCGGTTGGATAGTTCCCGGTGTAACAGGAGGTACAGAATTTGCCTTCGGTGTCGTTGACGGAGCGGCGGAGGCCGTCGAGAGAGAGGTAGCCGAGTGAGTCTGCGCCGAGGTACTTGCGAATTTCCTCGGGGGAATTGGAGGAGGCGATGAGTTCTTCTTTTGTGGGCGTGTCTACGCCGTAGTAACACGGAGAAATTGTTGGGGGGCAACTGATGCGCATGTGGACTTCTTTGGCGCCGGCTTCGCGCATCATGCGGACTAGCTTGCGGCTGGTGGTGCCGCGGACGATGGAATCGTCGACGAGAACGACGCGCTTTCCGGCGACGAGTTCGCGGACGGGATTGAGTTTGAGTTTGACGCCGAAATTGCGGATGGCTTGCGACGGCTCGATGAAGGTGCGACCGATGTAGTGATTGCGGATGAGACCCATGCGGAAAGGAATTTTGGATTCGAGCGAATAGCCGATGGCGGCGGGGACGCCGGAGTCCGGGATGGGGACGACCATATCGGCTTCGACGGGATGTTCCTGCGCGAGGAGACGGCCGAGCATTTCGCGCGAGTTGGTGACGGAGCGGCCAAAGATGATGCTGTCTGGGCGCGAGAAATAGACGTGCTCGAAAATGCAGTATTGGTGCGGCTTCGGCGGGCTGAAGCGGATGGACTCGATGCCGGAGCGGGAGATGCGGACCATTTCGCCGGGCTCGACTTCGCGGATGTAGGTGGCGTCGAGAAGATCGAAGGCGCAAGTTTCGCTGGCGACGACCCAGGCATCCTGTCCGTCGGGCGATGGAAGTTTGCCGAGAACGAGCGGGCGAAAGCCGCGAGGATCGCGGACGGCGTAGAGTTCGTCTTGCGTGAGGACGAGGAGGGAGTAAGCGCCTTCGACCTGATTAAGCGCGTCGCCGAGCGCGCCGGAAAGATTGCGGGCTTGCGAGCGGGCGATGAGATGGACGATGACTTCGGTGTCGCTGTTGGTCTGGAAAATGGAGCCGCGATGTTCGAGCTTGCGGCGCCAGTCGGCGGCGTTGGTGAGATTGCCGTTGTGGCCGACGGCGATTTTGCCCTTGTTGCAATCGATCATGATGGGCTGCGCGTTGAGAATGGCTTTGTCGCCTGCAGTCGAATAGCGGGTGTGGCCGATGGCGCTGTGGCCAGGAAGTTTTGCGAGGACGCTGGGGATGAAGATTTCTTCGACTTCGCCCATGGCGCGGTGGACGTTGAGGTCGGTGCCGTCACTGGAGACAATGCCGGCGGATTCCTGGCCGCGATGTTGCAACGCGTAGAGGCCGAGGTAGGTGAGGTTGGCGGCTTCGGGATGGCCGAAGACGCCGAAGACACCACATTCGTCGTGGAAGTGGTCGTCGAGAATTGGTCTATGGACCTTCATTTCGTTCCGAACCTTATCTCAAAGCGAGCCCTAACATCTTGCCGCAACAACCAGATCAGGACCCCGATCATTCCCACCGTGAAAATCGAGGTGAAAGCGTTCCACGCGCCGCGCAAATTTGTAATACCGCCAAACCAGTTCAGGATGACTATCAGACTCAAGTACCAGCCAACTGTTCTTGATTGATACAAATTCCAAGCTGCTGAACCCGTAAGCAAGATGAACACGCATTGAGCCACTGAAAAAAAGAGGCCATTGCTTGTTCCTGCCAGCAATCCTCGAGCAACATTCATCAGCGCCAACAAGCAGCAGACGGCGAAAAAGCCCACCACACGACTCTGTCCGATGGAAACCAAACTCTCACTCATTGGCGGACCAATATGCGTTCCAACGAATGGGCCCAGACATCCCTGAGGGCCGGCACATCGGACTGGACAACCGTATGCCCCTTATATTCGATGCGGAGAGAGTTGTCACGGGTGACTTTGCCGATTTCGTGAGCGCCCACACCGTATTGTCTCGCAGTGGCGCGGAGGGCGGCAAGTTTTGCGGGGGAGACGGAGACGATGGCGCGGGCGCCGGATTCGCCGAAGAGGGCGTATTCGGCGGAGGCGGATTCGGGGAGGGTGATGGTTGCGCCGAGGGAAGATAAAGCAGGTCCCTCGCTTCGCGGACTCCGCTCGGGATGACCGTTTTGTGGTTGGTTGTTTAATGCGGCGAAGAGGGATTCGGCGATTGTGACGGCTGCGCCGCCGTCGCTTAGGTCGTGGGCGGATTCCACCGTGCCTGCGGCTGCCAGGGCTACCAGGCAGTCGATTAGCCATTTTTCGGCGCCTAGTTCGATGGATGGGGGCTCGCCTGCGACTATGCCTGCGATCGTTTTGGAATATTCGGAGGAGGAGAATTCGCGGCGGCGGGCGGATGGGGCGGTGGCGTGCTGGCCGGCTCCGGAAGAGTTGGCGCCGTTGAGGAGCACGATGATGTCGCCTTCGTTGCGGAAGGCGATTTTCAGGACTTTGGAGGCATCGTCGAGAATGCCGAGGATGCCGATTACCGGAGTGGGATAGATCGATTTGCCGAGGGTTTCGTTGTAGAAGCTGACGTTGCCGCCGGTGATCGGAGTGGCGAGGGCGGTGCAGGCTTCACCGATGCCGTCGATGGATTGGGAAAATTGGTACATGACTTCGGGCTTTTCGGGGCTGCCGAAATTGAGGCAGTTGGTGGCGGCGATGGGGCGCGCGCCGGAGGCGGCGACATTGCGGGCGGCTTCGGCAACGGCGTGCATGGCGCCGACTTTAGGATTGAGGAAGCACCAGCGGCCGCTGCCGTCGGTGGAAAGAGCTAGGGCGCGCGTGACGCCATTCTTTTCGGATTCTTTTATTCGCACGACGGCGGCATCGCTGGCGCCGGGGCCGGCTAATGTGTTGGTGCGGACGCTGGTGTCGTACTGCTCGGTGATCCAGCGTTTGGAGGCGATGGCGGGTGAGGCGAGAAGTTTTTTGAAATTGGCGGTGAGGTCGGTTTTTTCGGGGGCGAACGGGAACCAATCTTTTTCGGATTCGGCGCGCGGCGCGGGACTGGCCATGGGGCGATTGTAGACGGGACCTTCTTCGGCGAGGGGGTGCGCGGGAATTTGCGCTGCGACTTTGCCGTGATCTTTTACGACGAGGAGGCCGCCGGCGGTGACTTCGCCGACGACGGTGGAATCGAGGCCCCACTTTTTGAAGACGTCGAGCACTTCGTGCTCGCGGCCCTTTTCGGCGACGAGGAGCATGCGCTCCTGGGATTCGCTGAGCATGATTTCGTAAGGGCTCATGCCGGTTTCGCGCTGGGGAACTTTGGCGAGATCGATTTCGATGCCGGTGCCGCCGCGGGAAGCCATTTCGCAGGTGGAGCAGGTGAGGCCTGCAGCGCCCATGTCCTGAATGGCGACGATGGCGCCGGTTTTCATGGCTTCGAGGCAAGCTTCGAGAAGAAGTTTTTCGGTGAAGGGATCACCGACCTGGACGTTGGGGCGTTTCTGCTGGGATTCTTCGGTGAATTCGGCGGAGGCGAGGAGCGAGGCGCCGTGGATGCCGTCACGCCCGGTTTTTGCGCCGACGTAGATGACGGGGTTGCCGAGGCCCTTGGCTTTGGCGAGGAAGATGTCTTCTTTGCGGGCGATGCCTAGGGCCAGGGCGTTGACCAGGGGATTTTGGGAGTAGCAGGGTTCGAAGGAGACTTCTCCGCCTACGGTGGGAACGCCGAAGCAGTTGCCGTAGTTGGCTATGCCGCGGATTACGCCATCCAGAATTCTACGGTTGGCCGCCGCTTCAGATTCGGAGGTAAGTGGGGAGTGGCCCGCCTTCGCTGAAGTTTCGGCGGGTACAATTTCGCCGAAGCGGAGGGAATCTAGAACGGCGATGGGGCGGGCGCCCATGGTGAAGATGTCGCGGAGAATGCCGCCTACGCCGGTGGTGGCGCCTTGGAAGGGTTCGACGTAGCTGGGGTGATTGTGGGATTCGATTTTGAAGGCGGCTACGAGGCCGTCGCCGATGTCGACTACGCCGGCGTTTTCACCGGGGCCCTGGACAACTAGTTTGCCTTTGGTGGGGAGACGTTTGAGATGGACTTTGCTGGATTTGTAGGAGCAGTGCTCGCTCCACATGACGGAGAAGATGCCGAGTTCGGTGATGTTGGGATCGCGGGCGAGGATTTTCTGGATGCGGGCGTATTCGTCGCGGGTGACGCCGTGTTCGGCGGCGATTTCGGGAGTGACTTTGATTTCGGTTTGGGTGGTGGCCATGTTCAGTGCTTACCCGTTACCTCAGGAAAGTCAAAAGCAGATTCCTCGCTTCGAAGACTCCGCTCGGAATGACAAATCTCGCGGGACGCAGAAAACTTTGCGAATTCAGAACATCCTGCCACGTTACGCGGTGGCCTTGGCTGTGCCTACTAACGCTTCGACCATCGAACGGAGGATTACCAAACCGTCTTCGGAGTTCAGGGCGGATTCTACGGCGCGCTCCGGGTGGGGCATGAGGCCGGCTACGTTGCGTTCGCGGTTGCAAATGCCGGCGATGTTGTTGGTGGAGCCGTTGGGATTGCCGGCGTTGTCGTCGGTGCCGTCGGGCGTGGTATACCGGAAAAGAACCTGGTGATTTTTTTCGAGAGCGGCTAGCGTGTCCGCGTCGCAGTTGTAGTTGCCGTCGCTGTGGGCGATGGGGAGTTTTAGGATTTGGCCTTTTTGCGCGGCGTTGGAGAAGGGTGAGTTGGTGTCTTCGACGCGGACGTGGACTTGGCGGCAGATGAAACGGAGGCCGGAGTTGCGCATCATGGCGCCGGGAAGGAGGCCTGCTTCGAGGAGAATCTGGAACCCGTTGCAGATGCCGAGGACGAGGCCACCGCTGCGCGCGAATTTGGAGATGGAGTTCATTACGGGAGAAAAGCGAGCGATGGCGCCGGTGCGGAGATAGTCGCCGTAGGAGAAGCCGCCGGGGAGGATGATGGCGTCGCAATTGTGGAGGTCTTCGGATTGGTGCCAGATGAATTCGACGGGTTTCTGGAGGACGTGGCCGATGGCGTGGAAGGCGTCGTGGTCGCAGTTGGACCCGGGAAAAACTACGACTCCGAATTTCAATGGGCACCTCCGGGAGTGATGCGGGAATGTTTATTTTAGCACAGAGAAGAGAACTGAACGCAGAGACGCTGAGGGCACGGAGATTTTTTTGGCGAGTACGGAACGGTGTTGCCATGGTCCCTCCACTTCGCGACCCGGCGCGCCAGAATGCGGCGCGGAAGAAAAAGCCGGGTCGCTTTGGTCGGGATGACAGCGGGAGCAGGTGTGCTGCGTGGATCGGTTGGGTGACGGAGTTTGGTCCGTAAAAGCGGAAGCTTTGCTTCCGCACTCAAAATGGCTAGCGGCGTTTTTTGCGGGGCTTCTTTTTCGGATGAGGAGAAGTGGTTGAAGAGAGTTCGCGGCGTTTTTTGGAGGCCCAGTTGGGTTTGGTGGATTGGCGGCCGCGGGCGATGCCGAGAGCGTCGGAGGGGACATTTTCGGTGATTACGGAGCCGGCGGCGATGTAGGCGCCGTCGCCTAATTTGACTGGGGCGACCAGGACGGTATCGCTGCCTACGAAGACGCGGTTGCCGATGGTGGTGGGGTGCTTGGCGAAGCCGTCGTAATTGCAGGTGATGGTGCCTGCGCCGATGTTGGATTTGCTGCCGACTTTGGTGTCGCCGATGTAGGAGAGATGCGGGGCTTTGCTGCCTTCGCCGATGGTGCTCTTTTTGATTTCGACGAAATTGCCCACCTTCGCGCCTTTCAGGAGATGGGATTCGGGGCGCAGGCGGGCGAAGGGGCCGAGGATGACTTCGGATTCGAGGCGCGAGGAGTTGATCACGCAGTGGGGCTCGACAAGGACGTCGTCGCCCAGCGTGGTGTCGCGGAGGACGCTGCCGGTGCGGATGGTGCAGCGAGCGCCGATTTTTGTTTTGCCGAGGAGTTGGACGGTGGGCTCGAGGATGGTGTCTTCGCCGACGGTGACATCGGGATCGACGAGGACGGTTTCGGGGAGCTGGATGGTGACGCCGTCGCGCATGAGTTGATCGCGCTTCCATTCGCGGAAGGTGCGGTCGACGCCGGCGAGATCGGCGCGAGTGTTGCAGCCGAGAGTTTCGCGGGGATCAGGAGCGATTTCAGCTAGGACGGTTTCGCCGCTGGAGTTGAGGACGGAGATGGCGTCGGTGAGATAGATTTCGCGATGCTTGTTGTTGGGCTTCACGTGAGCTAGCGCGGGCCAGAGTTTGGCGGCGGTGAAACAGTAGATGCTGGAGTTGATTTCGTTGAGTTCGCGTTGATCGGGGGTGAGTTGGGATTCTTCGATGATGGCGGCGACGGTGTCGCCGGATTTGCGGAGGATGCGGCCATAGCCGGATGGATCGGCGAGGACGGCGGTGAGGATAGTGGCAGCGGCGTTGCCGGATTTATGTTTCTGGAGCAGGGCGCGAAGAGTTTCGGAGCGAATGAGCGGGGCATCGCCGGGAAGAACAATGATGTATTTGGCGTTGCCAATGGCGCGCTTGGAAACGAGCATGGCGTGGCCGGTGCCGTTTTGCGGGTGCTGCAGAACAGTTTCGATTTCGAGGGGTTCGACGGCTGCGGAAACTTGATCGGCCTGGTGGCCGATGACGGCGATGATTTTTTTCGCGTGGAGCGGCAGGCAGGCGCGGACGACGTGATCGATGAGCGGGCGGCCACCGGCGTGATGCAAAACTTTGGCGAGGCTGGATTTGAGGCGGGTGCCTTTGCCAGCGGCGAGGATGAGGACGGCTACGTCGTGATTGGACATGGCAGGAGCATTGTCCATTGGACGCGGAGTTTTGACAATGCGGTGATTGGGGGAGCAGTGGTCCGGAGAACCCCAAGAAGGCGGCGTAAAGCCGCCCCTACGAGGGCAAGAGTAACCCAAGAGGTCGGGGCAAGCCCCGCCCCTACAAAAGGAATTCAATCGGCGGAGGCGTATTGGGGCGTTTGGCGGACGGTAGAGGAGGCGTGCTCTTCGGTGGTGACTTCCCAGGCGGAGGGGTCGGAGAGGAGGCGGCTGACTAGCTGGGTGTGGAGAGAATGGCCGGCTTTGCGGGCTTCGACGCGGCCGAGGAGCGGGAGGCCGACGAGGGCAAGGTCGCCGATCAGGTCGAGGGCTTTGTGGCGGCCGAATTCGTCGGGGTAGCGGAGGGGGCCGTTCATGACGCCGTCTTTGGTGAGGACGATGGCGTTATCGAGAGAGCCGCCGCGGATCAGGCCCATAGCGCGGAGCGGCTCGATATCGGATTCGAAGCAGAAGGTGCGGGCGCGGGAGAGAACCTGGCGGAAGGAGTCGGGATTGACGAGGAGTTCGACCTGCTGCTGGCCGACAAGCGGATGCGGGAAATCGACGTAACAGCGGACGCGGAATTCGTCGGCGGGATAAATTCCGATGCGACGGCCGTCTTCGATGACTTCGACCGGTTTGAGGACGCGGAGGTAGCGGCGTTTGCGGCGAAGGCGGCGAAGGCCGGCTTGATCAAGGAGTTGAAGAAAAGGTTCGGCGGAACCGTCGAGGATGGGAATTTCGATGTTGTCGAGGTCGATGAAAATGTTGTCGATGCCGTAGGAATAGGTGGCGGCGAGAAGGTGCTCGGTGGTAGACAGTAGGACGCCCTGCTTCATGAGACTGGTGGCGTAGCTGACGCGAGCGACGTTGTGGCCGTGGGCCTCGATATGGAAATTGTCGAGGTCGACGCGGCGAAAGACGATGCCGGTATCCGGGGGAGCCGGCTGAAGGCGGAGTTTAGTGTGAACGCCGGTATGGAGACCGACGCCGTGGGTTTCGACAGGGCGATGGATAGTGGATTGAAACATGGGCGACCTTTAAATAGGGTAGCACATTGTCGGCCAAACAATTCTCGCTTTGTGCTTTATATTCAACTAGATACAGCGATGCCAAAGTGGGAGAATCTGTTGCCTGTGGTAATCAGGCTACAGAACGGTGGATGGGCGTGTCTTGGGCGCACCCATGGCAAGGCAGGTTTACCGGCAGGCGCAGGGTATCCAAGTGAGGCTCTGGCGCGTCCTAACAGGATGGTATACTCGGAAATCGTTTTTCAAGAGGATGGTGCGGAATGAATCGTTTGACGCGCTACGGCATTTTGGCGGCTTCGGTGTTGATTGTCGGCTGGGTGGGGATCGGCCACGTGCTTGGCCGGACCACGAATGACGGCAACGCGTACAAGTCGCTGGTAGTGTACGGCGAAGTGTTGCAGCGAATTCAGAACGATTACGTTGACGAACCGAATATGCACCTGGTGACGGCGGGATCGCTGCACGGGTTGCTGGAGTCGCTGGATTCGGAATCGAGTTACCTGACGCCGCGCGAGTACACGGAATACCAGCAGAAGCAGGCGAACCCAAGCACCGGAGAAACCGGGCTGAACCTGAGCAAGCGATTTGGGTACATCATCGTGACTTCGGTTATGCCGGAGAGTTCGGCGGAGAAAGCCGGGCTGCACAGTGGCGACATTTTGGAATCGGTGGCGGGATTCACGACGAGAGAGATGTCCGTTGGGCAGGCGAAGAATTTGCTGGCGGGGCAACCGGGAACGGGAGTAAAGGTTGGCGTGATCCGGCGCGGCAAGACGGACCCGGAGGAAGTGGACGTGGTCCGCGTGAAGATGGCGGAGCCGAAGCTGCAAGTGCAGAAGGTAGACAACGACACGATTGCGATCCGGTTTTCGACGCTGAACGCGGGGCGCAAGGATGAGCTGCGCGCGAAGCTGCAGGAAGCGGAGAAGCAGGGCGTGAGCAAGGTGATCCTGGATGTAAGGGATTGCGGACGCGGGCAGACTTCGGAAGCAATTGAGATTGCGCGCCTGTTTGTGTCGTCAGGAACGCTGACGAAATTGCATGGGCAAACGATCAAGGAAGAGGTTTACAGCGCTGAGCCGAGCAAGGTGATGTGGAAAGGCCCGGTTACGATTTTGATGGACGGAACGACGACGGGAGCGGCGGAAGTGCTGGCGGCTTCGATTGCAAACACGAAGCGCGGGGACCTGGTGGGCGACCGGACGTTTGGGCTGGCGTCGGAGCAGAAATTGATACCGATGGACGATGGTGCCGCGCTGATTCTGACGGTTGGAAATTTTTCGAACGCGGACGGCAAAACGATCCTGGATGAAGGCGTGGCGGCGACCGAAGTGGTACGCGCGGCGGCCGCGGCCGAGACGGATGACGGTGAGGATGTAGCAGCGACTGGCGCGCAGAAAGAACCGGCCCCGGGGCCGCGCCCGCTTTCGGCCGACGATCCAGTTTTGCAGAAGGCGCTGCAACTGCTGAAGAATCCCGCAAAGAAGGCCGCTTAAGGCGTAGTGGCCCGCAAGAACTCCGGAACCGCACGCAATCTATTCTTTTTCATTTTGGCGTGTGCCGCCGGAGTGGCTGTGTGGATGGGCGGCTGCGACAAGATTGCCTCGAAGTTTCGATCCAAAACGAAAACGCAACCAGGGAAAAAGGAAAGAGTGGCGCGACGCACCCCCTCAAGCACGGGTGTGCCCGGGCCGAAACTGGCGATCATCTTGGATGATCTGGGAAACGACAAGGAGGCGGCAGAGGCGGTCTTCGCCCTGCACTATCCCCTGACCATATCCGTGCTGCCTTATCACGCGCATTCGACTGAGATTGCGGAGGAGGCGCAGCGGCACGGGCTGGAAGTGATGCTGCATCTGCCAATGCGGGCGATTGCGAATGAAACGCCGGAGGCGCACCAGCTTGAAACGGGGATGAGCAGCGAGGAAGTGGCGCGGGAGTTGAACGATATGCTGGAGAGCGTGCCTACGGCTGATGGAGTCAATAACCATGAAGGGTCGCTGGCGACAACGGATGCGAAGTTGATGGGAGAGTTGATGCCGCTGCTGAAACAGCGAGACCTGTTTTTTGTGGATAGCCGGACGACGGCGGCGACGGTGGCGTTTGAAGAAGCGGAGCAAGCGGGAGTGCGAAGCGGATTCCGGAATGTGCCGTTTCTGGATGAAGTGCAGGATGTGGCGGCGATCCGGAAGGAGTTGGAATTGGCGATACGTGGGGCGAAGGAGAAAGGCGCGGCGATCGCGATCGGGCATCCTCATGCGGAAACATTGCGCGCGTTGAAAGAGGAGTTGCCGCAGGCAGAGGCGGAAGGAGTGCGGTTGGTGCTGGTGTCGGAGTTGGTGAAGTAGAGAGAGAGATTTATCGACTCGAAGAGCGGCCCGTCTCGGACGGCGGGCCCTACAAAACCAAGGGTGAAGCAAAGAGCCCGCTTCGGAAAGCGGCCGTTACAAAGACAAGAGTAACCCAAGAGGTCGGGGCAAGCCCCGCCCCTACAAAGGGCTATGGATCAGGATTCGGCGAGGCCTTTGGCCAGTAATTCTTCGTCGCTCAGCCAGAGGTCGGGGATGTTCGCGGACCCGAGGCGGAGAATGTCTTCGAGGGCGCCGCGGACTTCGCGGAGGCGGAAGTCCACACCAACTTTTTCGAGCATGTCGATGAGGGCTTGCGCGCCTTCGGCGAGCATGGGTTTTGGACGAACGCCGGTGCGGGCGATCTGGTGATAAGAGACGATGTAGAAGGCGTTGGTGCCCGCGCCGTGGCGAACGATGTGGAGGAAGCCCCGAGCCTTCGGGGCTTCTTTTACCTGTCTTACTGCAACCGCTGCGCCGCTTGGGAGTGAGCTCATCGTGTGATCTCCTCGCCTGTGGCCGGCATCAGCTGCATCCGCTGGTACTCCCGCAATTTTCGCATTTGTAGCAAGCGCCGTTGGGCACCATGAGCATGCCGCATTCGGAGCAGGTGGGCGCGTCTTCAAGAGCGTTGCCCGGAGAATAGGTTCTTGTTTCAACGGGCGGTGCCGGAGTCAGCACCGGAGCCTGCGGCGAGGGCGCGGGAATGGAAGCGACTACCGTGCCTTCCATGGGAGCGCCGTTCAGTTTGAGATATTCGGCGGAGATGAAGCGGCCGCCGAGCCAGCGCGCGATGTAATCGAGCACGGAAGTGGCGAAACGGATGTTGGCGTTGGGCGTGATGCCGCTGGGTTCGAAGCGGGTGTTGACCAGCTTGTTGACCAAAACTTTCAGGGGCACGCCGTACTGCAAGCCGATGGAAAGCGTGAGGGCGAGGCCGTCCATGACACCCGAGAGTGTGGAACCTTCCTTGGACATCTTGATGAAGATTTCACCGGGCCGGCCGTCGGGGTACATGCCGACAGTGATGTAGCCTTCGTGGCCGCCGACGCTGAACTTGTGGGTGACGGAGTTGCGTTCGACGGGAAGCTTTTCGCGCTGGGTGCGGGCGAAGAGTTCGCGCTGAACCGGTTCGGGCTCGGCAGTGGTGGCAACGGCTTCGGTTTTCTTTTCGTCTTTCTTGTTGCCGGCGGCGTTGAGCGGCTGGGAGCGCTTGGAGTTGTCGCGATAGATGGCGACGGCTTTGAGGCCAAGCTTCCAGGACTCAATGTAGGCGTCCATGATGTCTTCGATCGTGGAGTCTTCGGGCATGTTGATGGTCTTGCTGATGGCGCCGGAGAGGAAGGGCTGGGCCGCCGCCATCATCTTGACGTGACCGCGCCAGGCGATGGAACGCCCGCCGGTGGTGGCGAGAGAGCAATCGAAGACCGGAATGTGTTCGGGCTTGACGAAAGGCGCGCCGTCGATTTTGCCGTTGGCGTCGATGTAGCTGACGATTTCACTGGTTTGTTCGGGCGTGTAGCCGAGTTTCATCACGGCGGCCGGCACGGTGTTGTTGACAATTTTGATTACGCCGCCGCCGACGAGCTTCTTGTATTTGATGAGGGCGAGGTCGGGCTCGATGCCGGTGGTGTCGCAATCCATCATGAAGCCGATGGTGCCAGTGGGAGCGAGAACAGTGACTTGTGAGTTCTTGAAGCCGTGTTTTTCGCCGAGGGCGAGAGCGGAATCCCAGGAAGTTTGCGCGCCCATATAGAGATCGGGCTGAACGTGATCGGGCTTGATGCCGCGCATGGCGTGGCGGTGCATGCGGATGACGTCGAGCATGGGCTCGCGGTTCACCGGATAGCCCGGGAAGGGGCCCATGCGTTCGGCGACACGGGCGGACTGGGCGTAGGCTTCGCCGCACATTAGGGCGGTGACGGCGGCAGCGACGTCGCGGCCTTCGTCGGAGTCGTAAGGCAGGGCCATGGACATGAGGAGCGCGCCGAGATTGGCGTAGCCGAGGCCGAGCGGGCGGAACTCGTGGGAGTTCTTGGCGATTCTGTCCGTCGGATAGCTGGCGTTGTCGACAAGGATTTCCTGGGCGGTGATGGTGACATCGACCGCTTTCGTGAAAGCTTCGACGTCGAAGTCGCCGTTGGAGCTCAGATACTTCATCAGGTTCAGCGAGGCCAGGTTGCAGGCGGTGTCGTCGAGGAACATGTATTCGCTGCAAGGATTGCTGGCATTGATGCGCGCGGTGGACTTGCAGGTGTGCCAGCGATTGACGGTGGTGTCGTACTGCATGCCGGGATCGCCGCAGTGCCAGGTGGAATCGGCAATTTTGTGGAGGAGTTCGCGGGCGCTGAGCTTCTCGTTGGGCTGGCCGTCGGTGACGTTCTTGGTCCACCAGTCGCGATTTTCCTGCGCGGCTTGCATGAATTCGTCGGTGACGCGGACGGAGTGATTGGCGTTCTGGAAGAAGATGGAGCTGTAGGCTTCGCCGTCGATGGAGGAGTCGTAACCCTGTTCGATGAGGACGTGGGCCTTCTTTTCTTCCTTCACCTTGCAATCGATGAATTCGACGATGTCCGGATGGTCGATGTTGAGAATGACCATCTTGGCGGCGCGACGCGTCTTTCCGCCACTCTTGATGACACCGGCGAACGCGTCAAAGCCCTTCATGAAGCTGACCGGGCCACTGGCGATGCCGCCGCCGGAGAGGGTTTCGCGGCTGCCGCGGAGGGTGGAGAAATTGGTGCCGGTGCCGGAGCCCCACTTGAAGAGCATGCCTTCGGTGCGGGTGAGGCCCATGATGGATTCCATGCTGTCCTGTACGGAGTTGATGAAGCAGGCGGAGCACTGGGGTTTCGGCTGGCAGCCAACGTTGAACCAGACGGGGGAATTGAACGCCATTTTCTGCTCGACGAGCAGGTGGGTGAGTTCGTCGCGGAAAGCATCGCGCGACGCGGTATTGGCGAAGTAGCCGCCTTCTTCTCCCCAACGGACGACGGTGTCCACGACGCGGGCGATCAACTGGCGGACGGAGGTTTCGCGGTCGGAGGTGCCGGGCTTGCCGTGGAAATATTTGCTGGCGACGATATTGGTGGCGGTCTGCGACCAGCCTTTCGGGACTTCGACGTTTTCCTGCTTGAAGATTGTTACGCCCTTTTCATTGCCGATGAGGGCGGTGCGCTTCTCCCATTCGACCTTATCGAACGGTGAAGATTTTCCATCCGTAAAATACCGGTCAAATACAAGACCGCCGACATGTCCGGCGGTATCCACCGATTTTGCTGCCTCGACTGCTTTGCCGTTTAATGCGTGCTTCACCGTAGCCATCCTGATTCCTCCCCGCAAACAGGTTCCCGACGTGCGAGCGGGGAACCCTTCTATTTTACTCCTCTGACGAGCAGAGGGTCGCGTTCCCGCCTGAAAACGCGACTAAATTCGTGGTACGAGTGGAAGACGTCCCCCCGAAATCATCGAAAAAAACGAATGCGCTGCCCAATGCCGGTGAAGTTCACACGGCCGAACAACAAACTCCGCGCTTACTTTACGACTACGCGGAGCAGGTACTTCGCGCTCGTTTTTTGCGGTGATACCGGGCAGGAGCGTGGGGCAAAGCCGGACCAAGGCTGTTCCCCGACTCGGACCGTCTGGCGCTTCCACGTCCCCCGAATCTGGATTCGCAGTATCGGACTAGTGGATGTTGGTGTCAAGAGAAAATCGCAAAATCTGGGGAAGAAATTTCCAGGCTGTCTATATCTAGTGGTGGGCTTTCTACAACGGCGGAGTTCCGGAATGGTGCAGAGCAAAGGTTCCGGTACGGAAGTACTTTGAAATCAGGACTCTTGCTTCATTCTTTGCGCGTGCGCGTGCGCGTAATCTGGCAAGAGGCAGGAGTCCATCGGAGGGATGGCGCGCGTGCAAGTCGGACGTTATCAAATTCTGGAGACACTCGGAACCGGTGCAAACAGCCGCGTGGTGCGCGGATTTGATCCGATGATCGACCGCGCGGTGGCGATCAAATTACTTTCGCCGGAGCTTTCGCGCGGCGAAGCGCGGTCGCGTTTCTTGCGCGAAGCGCGCGTGGTGGGAAAACTTTCGCACCCGTTCATCATCACGTTGCATGACATGGGGATTGAGGAGTCGACTTCCACGCCGTACCTGGTGATGGAGCTGGTGGAAGGGCAATCGTTGGAGCGGATTCTGACGAATGGAAGCGTTCCGTACACATCGGCGTGCGGCTGGGCGGCGCAGGTGGCGGTGGCGCTGAATGTGGCGCACAAGCATGGAATCATTCACGGCGACGTGAAGCCGGCGAACATCCTGGTGACCAGCGACGGGCGGACGAAATTGACGGACTTCGGCATGGCGCGGCTTTCGAGCCACGATACGAAGGACACTTCCCTGCTGGGGACGCCTGCTTACTGGTGCCCGGAGCAGATCATGGGGCGGGCACAGGATGCGCGGTCGGATATTTTCTCGCTGGGCGTACTGCTTTACGAGATGGTAACGGGGATTTCGCCGTTCGCGGCGGATTCGCTGCAGAAGGTCTGCAATCACGTGCTGTCTTCGCGGCCGCTGCCGCCTTCGCAGGTGAATGCGTCGATTCCGAAAGAACTGGATGAAATTCTGGCCAAATGCCTGGCGAAGGATCCGCAGCAGCGGATGGCTTCGGCGGAGGTTTTGGCGGAGCAGTTGTATCCGCTGGCGCGGCGGAAGACGGTGACGTCGGCAGTGGCGCCTGCGGTGGAGCAGTCGCTGCGCAGCAGGGCGACGCGGTTTTTGCGTTCGGCGTAAAGAAGATTCCACAATAATTGGAAATTGTCAGGTGCCTATATTGGGCATCGTGGCAGGGGTGTGGGCCGAGATATTGGTACGCGCTGAAGAAAAGAGATGATAACGCAGAGACACAGAGGGCGCAGAGGATTCGCAGAGAAGAGAAAACCAAGAGGGCTGGCTTAAAAGACCAGCGCTCCAGATAAGAATAAAGAGAGCTAAAGCAAGACCCCAGACGTGAAACCGGCCCTTCGGCTTCGCTCAGGACAAGCGTGTGGGGCACCCGGTTCGGTTGATGTGTGATTATTCGTAGCGGAGGGCTTCTACCGGGTCGAGCTTGGCGGCTTTCATGGCGGGCCAGACGCCGAAGATGAGGCCGATGCTGACGCTGACGCAGACGCCGACGATGGCGGCCCAGAGAGGCACGCTGCCGGGCCATTTCAGGCCGAGGCGCACCAACAGCACGAGCCCATTCACAAGAATGAGCGCGATTAAACCCCCGAGGCCGGTGAGGGTCATGGCTTCCAGCAGGAACTGCCAGATGATGTCCTTGCTTTTTGCGCCGATGGCTTTGCGGACGCCGATTTCGCGGGTACGTTCGGTGACGCTGACGAGCATGATATTCATCACGCCGACGCCGCCGATGAGCAGGCCGATGGCACTGAGAACGACAGTGGCGATGGCGACTTTGCCGACGATGTTGTGGAATTCCTTGATCTGCTCTTCAGCGGTGGCGACGGAAAAGTTGTCCTTGCCGTCATAGGGGACGTTGCGGCGGCGGCGAAGGACTTCGGTGATCTGGTCCACCATCTGGTTGAGCATGTTCGGCTGAGCCTGCACGCGGAGGTTCAGCTCGGTGGCCGAAGGAAATGTTTTGCGGAAAGTGCTGAAGGGGATCAGGACGCGGCGGTCTTCGTCGCCCATGCCGAACCCGCCCTTGGGCTTTTCCACCACACCGATTACCTGAAAACTGGAGCCGTCAATCGTAACGTCTTTGCCGATGGGGCTGCCTTCGGGAAAAAGCACCGGGGCGACATTTTCGCCGAGCATGACGACCTTTTCCTTGTGGAGATCGTCGCCTTCGCTGATGAAGCGGCCGGAGAGGGTTGCGGCGTTGGCGTAGACGAGTCCGAAATTGGGCTGCACGCCGCGGAAATCGATGGCGGTAACTTCGCCCGATTTGGTACGGACCGTGTGAGGAACGTCCCAGTCGCTGGTGACAAACGCGGTAATGTTTTTCACGGTGGGGCAGCTTTCCTGAAGGGCGCGCTCGTCGTCAAGGGTGAGGGGCTTGCGCTGGCGTTCTTCGAGGGGCGGTGGGCCACCATGGCGGCCCTGATCCCACTTGGTGACGAAGGCGGTGTCCGCGCCGAACTGCTTCACGTTTTCCTGGATTTGCGCGTCGAAGCCGGTGATGAGAGCGGCGACGAGCATGATGACGCTGACACCCAGGACCACGCCAAAGATCGTGAGGGCGCTACGCAGTTTGTGGGTGCGGAGCGCATCCATCGCTTGCCGGAGATTTTCGCCGTTGGCTTGAGGCATAAGCGCGCCTAGCTTTCCGCTCGAAGAGCTTCAATCGGATCGAGTTTCGCCGCCCGCATGGCCGGGAAAATGCCGAAAAAGAGTCCCACGGCCGTGGCGAGGATCAGGGAAAGAATGACAGCGGTGAGAGGAGTTTCCATGGGGAACGAGAAAACCGCTTTCACCAGATAGACGGCGAGATACGCGGTGATGATGCCGATGAGGCCACCACATGCAGCGAGGACCGCGGACTCCGTGAGAAATTGCAGAAGGATGTGCATTTTCCGCGCGCCGAGCGAACGGCGCAAACCGATCTCGCGGGTGCGTTCGGTGACGCTAGCGAGCATGATGTTCATGATGACGATGCCGCCGACGACGAGAAAAACGCTGACGAGCGCCATGGCCACGAAGGCGAGATTGCCGGTGAGGTCGTGCCAGAGAGCCATGATGGAATCGGAGCCGAGAATGGCGAAGTTGTCGGGAGCATTGTAGTCGAGATGACGCAAGGCGCGCAGGTACATACGGGCTTCGTCCTGGCTGGCACTCATCATTTCTGCATTGGGCGCTTGAATGAAGATAGCGATCCAATCAATCCCGCGTTGCCAGCTCTTATGAAAGGTATTCATGGGGATGATCATGAAATTGTCTTGCGATTGGCCGAAGGCGCTGCCAATGGCTTCGGCGACGCCAATGACCTCATAGGAATGGGTGCCGACGCGAATGGATTTGCCGAGGGGATCGACGTTGGGGAAAAATTTCAGCGCGAGGTCGGAACCGATGAAGGCGACGTCGGAATGGTGCTCGTCGTCGGCAGGAGTGATGAAGCGGCCTTCGGAGATGTTGAGGTTGCGGACATCGGCGAAATTCGCGGTGGTGCCCATGATGCTGGTGTTTTCCATGATGATGTCGCCAACGCGGGTTTGGTTGTTGAGGTCCCCTTCGGCGGCAACCGCACGGGCAAGTCTCATGCTGTCGCGAAGGCGCCGGTATTCGTCGAGGGTGACCATGGGGCGCTTTTGGGCTTTGATGAATTCGTCGCGGCTGGTGATGATGCCAAAGCGGTCGACGATGAAGACGTTGGCGCCGAGGTTAGCAACGCGCTCGGCGACATAGAGGTTGAGGCCGGCGATGACGCTCATGACGAAAACGAGGGTAGTGACGGCAAGGATAACACCGAGGAGAGTGAGGAAACTACGTAGCTTGTGGGCGCGCAGGGCATCCAAAGAGAGCTTGAAGGTCTCGTAAAAGGTGATCCAGCCTTTCTTGAGACGCTGCAGGCGCGAGGCGGACACCGCCGCATGGCCGGCAAGCGGCGGGACGCTGGTCAAGCTATCCATGGGGGAAATGCCCAAATTGTGCTCCTGTGTCTTTAAAGACGAACCACCCAGCCAAATCGTTCCTTAGTTAGACGTTTTAGATGTGTATAAGCTTTCAGCCGGGGCGGCTATAATCAGAAAGAAGCACCATTGTACCCGGATGGCGGAGGGGACGCAGTGGAAAATGTCGCACTGAAGCTGGGGAGAAGGTGTGGGACTGCGCCCCCGGATTTATTCTCTAATGCTAACAATTAAAAGATCTTACACCATAATCCTGAGTGTCACTGCGGTGCTGGCGCTGTTGTTGTCGGGTTCGGCCTCTTTTGGCCAATCGGCCCCATCGGAGCAGCCCGCGGCGGGGGATTCCGGGGAGAACGGCGAACTGTTCAGGCGGGTGATCGCGAATCAGAAGCAGGTAGACGCGAACATGAACACTTATGAACGGGTGGAACGGGTAGAGATTCGAAAGACCGGGAGCGATCCGAACCCGAGCGAAGTGAGGGTATGGCGAGTTTTTCCGGCAGGCACGGGAACCAGCAAGATTCCCCTGACGACGGAGGCAAAACCCGCGAGTGCGGAGAGTTACCGGGCGGCGCTCGAGAAACTGCAGACGACGCTGGCCTGGGCGGCGGAAACGGGGCCGGCGCAACGAGAGGCATACGCGAGAGTCGAGAAACGAAAGAAGGAACGGAACGAGCTGATCGATACGACCCGGAAAGCATTTGTGTTTGCGAAGATTGGCGAGGAGACGCGCGCAGGCCGGGTGCTGGTGAAATATGAAATGACGCGCAACCCCGCTTTCAAGCCGGCGACGCGGAACGAAATGTTATTCACGAGGATTGCGGGTGCTCTGTGGATCGATAAGGAAACTTCGGAACTGGCGAAGATCGAAGGCCACGTTACGGAGGATATTAATCTAGCGCTGTTTCTGGCGAAGGTCTACCGGGGCAGTTATTTCATGCAGGAGTGGTATGAGATGGCTCCCGGCGTGTGGCTGCCAAGCTACCAGCAGTACGATTTTGACGGGCGGAAATTCGTGGTGCCGTTTTCGATTCACGAGCGGACGTTTTATACGAACTACAAGCACGTGGGGCCGCCGAAAGAGGCGGCGGAACTGGTGCGTGGCGAACTGAGCAAACTGGGGGAAAATCGGGCGGACCCGTAAGGGCCGCTTGTTAAAATGGGGTGATAGGTTCAGGTCCAGTTAGCGGATCGGAGGTCCAATGATCCGTCGTACCTCACTCCTTCTACTGCTCTGCGGTTTTCTGCCCCTGATTTGTGTCGCCCAGGACAATCCAGCAACCTCGCCATCCGTACCCAGCCAGCAATCTACCCAGGCCACGACAGAGCCGAATCCGTCTTCAGCCG